>Ga0265295_1000453_pt1 | contig 82645 bp, 79 predicted proteins | sample Munlansysbiofilm_FD_192503 | JGI IMG/M metagenome (GOLD analysis project Ga0265295, IMG submission 192503) | Leachate microbial communities from a municipal landfill in Southern Ontario, Canada - Methane capture system biofilm | ecosystem: Engineered > Solid waste > Landfill > Unclassified ... | reverse complement strand
TTAATCTCTTTTTAATTTTTTTTTGATAAGATTTCTCAAAGATTTTTACAAGGACAAAAATGGATCAAAATCAAGCTTTAAATGAGCTATCAAATAAATTTTTGGATATCGAAAAAGTACAAGAAATATATAATCTTTTTGAAAAAGATGCTATAGTAGAATCAAAAGTAGCTATGAACTTAAGTATGAGAACATCTGTATATGATAAAGAGCTAGAAAAAAGTGATACTATTATTCTTTTATTAGAAAAGCTAAGTGACTCTAGCTCTATGGAAGCTCGTTGGGCTGTAGCTAAAAATCCTCATACACCAATAGAGGTATTGCAAAAACTCTCTAAAGATAAAGTCAATCTAGTAAGAGCTTTGGTAGCCACCAACCCAACAACTCCAAAAGAGATTTTATCAAGCTTTTTTAGTGATGAAAAGATTGTAAGAGATGGACTAAGTGGCAATACCAACACTCCAGCAAAATATCTCAATCTTTTAGCTGATGATAGTGATAAAATGGTAAGGCTAAGAGTTGCAGAAAATCCATCAACAAATAGTGAAACTTTACAAAAACTAGCTCTAGATAGCCAAAAAGATGTAAGTTTAGCAGCAACTATTAAACTAAATGAAAGAGTATTATGAATAACGAACATATAATCTCAAAACTTTTAACACTATTTTTTAGTGGTGTATATATCTCTAGTAAGGATCTTTTAGATATTGCTCAAGCTTTAGATATTCAAATACCAGCTAAAAGTAGAGAATTACTTCTAAAAAATATCTTTGCAAAAGCTAGTGAAGATGGTAAAATATCTCAACTTTATGATCTTCTTATAGCCTTGCTACAACAAAGAGTTTATGAGTATAAAAGTCTTACTATAAACTATCCACATATTCAAATAGTCTCACATAATTGGATCAACAAAGCAGGAGCTTTAATAAGACTACTTCAACAACAAAAAAGAGGTTCTATCTATGAATAATCAAGAAATTTTAGATATTTTAAAGGGTTTTAAATACCCAAATCTAGATAAAAATATTATTGATCTTGCACTATTAGACAAGCTTGAATCAAAAGATAAAGTTTTAAATATCTATCTTAAACTAACAAATGTTCAAGTTTTTGAACTTTTAAGTGTAGAGATTAAAAAAAGCCCTAAACTACAAAGTGCATTTAAAGAGATAAATGTTTTCAACACAATCTCCTCACCTAAAAAGTCAATAAACTATGGCTCAACCGCCACTCCAAATAACCGTGCCCCTTATGCAAAAAACATCATTGCAATAAGCAGTGGCAAAGGTGGTGTTGGCAAATCAACAGTTGCGGCCAATCTAGCGGTATCTTTGGCTCAAGAGGGATTTAGTGTAGGTATTTTGGATGCTGATGTATATGGACCCAATATCCCAAGACTATTTGGTGTAGAAAATGAGTCTCTTAGATGGAATGAAAATGATAAAATAATACCAAGTTTTAACTATGGAGTTAAGATTATGAGTGTAGGACTTACTACTCCACGAGCCGATACTCCTCTTGTTTGGAGAAGCTCTGTTGCTGTTTCAGCTCTTATCCAGTTTTTAGAAGATGTGGATTGGGGAGAGCTTGATTATTTGGTTATAGATATGCCCCCTGGAACTGGTGATGTACAACTTACAATGGCACAAGAACTTCACTTAAACTGTGCTATTTTGGTAACTACTCCTCAAGCTTCATCAATAGATGATGTAAGTCGTGCTATTGTTATGTTTCAAGAAGTGGGTGTAAAGGTGTGTGGCTTAATAGAAAATATGAGCTATTTTATAGCCCCTGATACAAATAAAAGATATGATATTTTTGGTACAAATATGGGAGAAAACTTAAGTCTTAAATATAACATAGAGTTTTTGGGACAAATTCCTCTTAGTATTGATATTAGAGAGCATTGTGATATGGGTAAACCACCAGTTACTCTAAAAAATAGTGCTATAAAAGAGTATTATAAAAGTATAGTAGCAAAGATAGTTAATAGTTAATAGTTAATAGTCGATAGTCAATAGTCGATAGTCAATAGTTTTTAGTGGGTAGTATTTTGGAGGTGACATTTCAATGTCACCAAATCAACACTAGGTGATATTCTTGTATTTTTGCACTTTTTGTGAAAAAACATCACTTCCTAAAAACTAATTATAATTCATCCAAACTAGGCAAACCAAAGTTTTTTGCCTTTGTTTTAAACTCTATCTCATATCCCAACCTATCCAAAATCAAATCTAGAGTCCTAACAGAAGTACTACCCATTTCACCTCTTTCAAGCTTACCTAAAGTTACTCTACTTATACCAGATATTGTAGCTAGTTCTTCTTGAGTGATTTTCTTTTCTTCACGTAAAAGTCTAATATTTTGCCCTATTTCATATAGTTTCAAATCTTATCTCCTTATAGCTTTTTTCATCTAAGGAAATTTTCCAAATATTTAATATCTCTTTTCCTATAGTTTTAAAGTTTCTATTGATTTTTATATACCTTTGTAACATAACTATACTTTTTTTTAAAGATTTCATACAACTATCATATAGCTCATCAGCTTCGCTTTTGTTCAAATAGCAGTTTTGTACTCCAAATCTTATAAGCTCTTTTTTTCCAAACCAAACTTTTTTTCCAAACATAGTAAGGGCTGGTCTATCTTTTTTAAAATAAACAACTGTATTTACGACATCATATGCAGGAGCAAAACAGATCTTTGAAAAATCATCATTATACAAGATTCCAAAATTTTTCAAATGTGCATCTCCATTTTTAAGCAAATAATTCATCACTATCAATCTATAAAAGCTTTTCATATCCTCTTTTTTTTGAGTACTTATACTAAAAATCACTTTTGCAACTTGTTCATAACTTCCACTATATTTTTCATCTTTATTTTTTCCAAGCAAACATAAAATCTCTTCAAAACCTAAAAAACTATCACTTTTTCTATCATAATTAAATCTTTCTACTAATAAAAATTTATTATTTTTTGATAGCTTTATATTTGGGATCTTTATTCCAGCATTTTTGATAGCTTTTAAACAAAAATACTCATTTAATGCTAACTGTGGATACTCATCCGCCCAAGTTTTTATAATATACTCTTTTGCTACTAGGCTCTCTTTATCTTTTAACACTGCTAGTGACTTTGGTTGAACTCCACTTATAGCATTTTTATCTAAAAAAGTTTTGATGATTTTTGAAAAAGTATCTTCTGTATCATTTTGTAAAACCTCATCCAAATCAAAAGACAAAAACTCTTTTTTTGTAAAACTACTTTCAAAAGTAAGCCTACTTTGTATATTTGAACAAATATATGAAAAAACCAAAAAATCATCTATATATCCATACTCTTTGGATAAATAGTTTTTAAAAATCTCAAAAAGATACCCCTCAGGCATATTCATATCAAAGATAGGATGAAGTTTATGTTTCCATATGTAAGATGAGTTTTTATATGGCATAATCAAAGATATAGGTTTATAATCTTCTAAATAGTTAAATCCATATTGATTTTTATCTTTTTCAAAAAAGAGTTTGCCAACAACTCTTTTATCAATCTTTACAGATATATTTTTCATATCCAATCCTATATGATAAAGTTACTTATCATTATATACTATTTATCTATAAATGTAAAGTAATTTTATCATTTTATATCTAATTATTTGGATTTTTTCTAAAAACTCTTATGAGTTTTGCAAAAGCTAGATAGATTTTGGCTTTAAATCCTAGCTTTTTTCTATCTTGAAGATATTTTACTATATCACTATGTCCAAACATAGATGCAAAAAAAAGCGGTGTAGTACCTAAGCCGTTATTTTCATATATATTTGCACCAGCTTCTACCAAAACTTTTACAATATCAAGATATCCTTTAAAACAGACACCAGCAAGTGGTGTCTGTCCTCTATCGTTTTTCCTATCAATATCAGCATTTTTACTTATTAGCATAGTTGTTGTATCTAGATTACCATTATAACTTGCTAACATAAGTAGGCTATTTCCTTTATGATCACTCAAATTTACCCCTAGCCCCGCATCTATCATTGACTCTAGCTCTTTGGTTTTGCCCCTTCTTGCAAACTCCAAAGCCATAATCTGAAGCTCTTCATATCGTTTTAGCTCTTCTTGTGTAATATCTTCTTGCATCTACTTATATTCCTAAAGCTTTTTTAACACCAGCAGCATAATCAGGATGAACTTTTTCAAAAATAGATATTTGTCTATCTATTATTTTTCTCTCAACTCCATCCATAGCATCTTTTATATTACTAAACAACTGCTCTTTTTGACTTTGACTCATAAGCAAAAACAGATCCCTTGCTTGTGAAAAATCATCATTTCCAACTCTATGATCATATCTAGCAGCTATATTTCCAACTTCTAAATCTGGCTCTATATAGCTTTTATCTTCACTAAATCCATCATAACTATTTGGCTCATAGTATGCTTTTGTAGGAGTTGGTATGCTAAAGTTCATACTTCCATCAAGATTATATGTATTTACATCAACTATTGGTCTATTTACTGGCAACATCTCATAATGAGTCCCTACCCTATATCTTTGTGCATCTGGATAAGAAAAGATCCTAGCTTGAAGCATCTTATCTGGTGAAAAGCCAATCCCTGGGACTATATTTGATGGACTAAATGATGCTTGTTCTATTTCATTGAAATAGCTTTTTGGGTTTTCATTTATAGTCATAACTCCCACTTTTATAAGAGGATATTTTGCATGTGGCCAAACTTTTGTTAGATCAAATGGATTAAACTCACTCTCTTTAGCCTCTTTTTCACTCATAATCTGTATCTCAAAGCTCCATTTAGGGAAATCTTTATTCTCAATACTATCATATAAATCTTTTTGATTTGACTCTCTACAAGCCCCTATTATCTCTTTTGCTTCTTTGTTTGTTAGGTTTTTTATACCTTGCATTGTTTTAAAGTGAAACTTAACCCAAAATCTCTCATTTTTATCATTGATTAGGCTATATGTATGTGAGCCAAAACCATGCATATGTCTATATGAAGCTGGTATTCCTCTATCTGACATCAGTATAGTAACTTGATGAATAGTCTCAGGACTCAAACTCCAAAAATCCCATGCAGCATTATTACTTCTTAAGTGTGTTTGAGGATCTCTTTTTTGAGTATGTATAAAATCTGGAAACTTATATGCATCTCTTACAAAAAACACAGGAGTATTGTTTCCAACCAAATCCCAGTTACCCTCTTTTGTATAAAACTTTAGTGCAAAACCTCTTACATCTCGCTCTGCATCTGCTGCACCTCTTTCACCTGCAACTGTTGAAAACCTTGCTAGAACTTTAGTAGTTTCGCCCTTTTGAAATACTTTTGCTTTTGTATATTTTGAAATATCTTCTGTTATTTCCAAAACTCCATAAGCCCCACTTCCTTTTGCATGAACTGCTCGTTCTGGGATTCTTTCTCTATTTTGATGAGCTAGTTTTTGAATCAACTGATAATCTTGCATTAAAAGCGGTCCAAACTCACCAGCTGTTAATGAGTTTTGGTTATCATATATTGGATTTCCACCTGTTGTTGTAATTGTCTTCTTCATAATTGCTCCTTTTTTATTAGTAGATAAATTTTATCCTTTAGTAAAAGAAGTATATAAGAAGCAATATTAAACAAAGCTTAAATTAGTAAAACTTATAGTTAAAAGTCCAATTTTTACTTTATTTTATAAAAATTTATTATATTTATAGAACTTTACTCTTTATAAATCCCTAAGTTGTTGTCTTTTATTTGCTTTTGAAACCTCTTTTTGAGCTATATCATACTCTTTTGGTATAAGTGGCTTTAAAAATGCTGGTACTTTTCTACCCTCAACACTCATAATATCCTCTAAAATAGTAAGTGCTATCATATCTTTATAATACTTCTTGATTAAATACTCATATAGATACTCTGCTATCCTATCAAGTGAAATCTTATAGGTTGATTCACTTCTTTTATATAGCCACTCACTAAAATCATAAAAGTTATCAAATACCCGTCCATTTTCAAAAAGTACTTTTGAAGTTTTTATAAAATTACCACTATTATAGACTATATCCCAAAACCTAGCAAATCTTTTCATCTTTTGCATAGTAAAAAAGTCTATAAAATCATTTTGAAGTATATCATAAGGTGGCTCATCATTATAGATCATACCATACTCTATATCATGTCTATCTAGTGTAGTTCCTGATAGTTTTTTGAGTATTCCTATTTGTATTTCAGACTTTGTTATGCTATAAAGCTCATCAAGATTTGCTGCAAAACTTTGCAAAGTCTCTGCTGGTAAACCAACTATCAAATCAACATGAAGATGTGCTTTTGTTTGAGTCTCTAAGAAGTTGATATTTTCTTTGATTTTAGCTAGTCGTAGGTTTCTTTTTATGTTTTTTGCTATTTCAAGATTGAGTGTTTGTATTCCAACTTCTAGTTGCAAACTTTGTGGAGCAAACCTAGTAAGCAAAACCCTTAGTTCATCTGGGAAGTTATCAGGTATCACCTCAAAGTGCAAAAAATACTCCTCATTTTTGGCTAAAAAATACTCTAGTATTGCTTTTGCATAACTTATTTTGACATTGAACGTTCTATCTATAAACTTAAAGTTTCTAGCCCCTCTTTGCCAAAGTTTTTCTAGTTCATCTAGTACAACTTCCAAAGGCAAATACCTCATCTTTAGATCTATAGATGACAAACAAAACTCACACTCAAAAGGACAACCCCTAGAGCTTTCTATATAGATATGGCGATTTTGTATATCAAAATCTGTATAATATTCATAAGGTAGTTTGATTTTACTAAAATCTACACCTTTAGAGTATAAAAATTTCTCTTTTGGGGGATTGTTATCTAAAATATCTTTGCATAGTCTATAAAAAAGCTCCTCACCCTCACCACTTATAATATAATCAGCCACATCAAAGTTTACTCTAAAAGGCTTATGACTCACCTCTGGACCACCTAAGATTATCATAGTCTTTGGTGAGACTTTTTTGATTATTTTAATTATTTGTGAGATTTCTGTAGCATTCCATATATAGGTACTCAAACCCACTATTTTTGGGCAATACTCCAAGATCTCCTCAGCAATTACTTGTGTTTGAGAGTTTATAACAAACTCCAAAATCTTTGAACTATGTTGAAGTTCATGCATATTTGCATATAGATATCTCAAAGACAGCGAACTATGCGAAAACCTAGAATTTAATGTAGTTAATATTATATCTTTATTCATATTTTTCCTTTGATTGTAGCATAGTTTTTATCTTATATATTCATATTATAACTTTTGTTAGATTAGGAAAAGCAATATAAATTTATATAGTATTATGATATAATGAATTACAATAGAATATTTATAACCCACGAAGCATTTAGGAGTTATTTATGAGTGAATTTATACCAAAAAAGTTACCATTAGATATAGATATAGAAACCAAAGCTATACTAAAAAAATCAATTTTAGCAAATAAAGCTCTTGCAAAACTTAATGGTGTAGCAAAAATCATACCAAATCAAGCCATTTTGATAAATTCACTAATACTCCAAGAAGCAAAAGATAGTTCTGAGATAGAAAATATCATAACTACACACGATGAGTTATATCTATCTACTTTGGATATATCAGATATTTCAAATGCTACAAAAGAGGTACAAAGATATAGCAAAGCAGTTCTAAAAGGCTTTGAACTAGTAAAATCTAACAATCTGCTACTATTAAAACATATAGTAGATATTCAACAAGAGCTAGAAGGAAATAGTGCTGGTATTAGAAAACAATCAGGAACTGTACTAAAAAACCAAGCAACAGGTGAAATAATACACACTCCGCCACAAGATGAAAGTACTATCAAAGATTTGTTAGCAAATCTAGAGCAATATATCAATAATGATGATGATATAGATCCACTAATCAAAATGGCAATTATCCACTATCAATTTGAGACGATTCATCCATTTTATGATGGAAATGGTCGAACTGGTAGGATTATAAATATTTTATATTTAATACTAAATGAGCTATTAGAACTTCCTATTTTATACTTAAGTGGCTATATAATCAAACACAAAGCTGATTATTATAGACTCTTACAAGAGATAAGAACTAAAGGAAACTGGGAAGAGTGGATTATTTATATGCTAGATGGAGTTGAACAAACTGCATCTGAGCAAGTGCAGTTAATCAATAATATAAAAGATCTAATGGATAGCACAAAAGATAAATTAAAAACTGAGCTTCCAAAGATCTATTCAAAAGATCTTTTAGAGGTATTGTTTATTCATCCTTATACAAAGATTGATATGCTGGTGGATAGATTAGATCTTCATAGAGAAACAGCAAGTAAGTATTTACAATCTATGGAAAAAATAGGTATTTTAAATAGTATACAAATTAAAAATACAAAATTTTATGTAAATATTAAACTTTTTGAACTTCTTCAAAAAGGATTTCTATAAAAGCTATGTCGAAAAAATCTAAAAATTTCGACATAGATCATGTACTATGTTGAAAAAATACAAAAATTTCGACATAGGTTAAAAGCTATGCTGGAAAACTTTCAAATATAAGGAAAACAATGTCTATTTTTGCTTTACAGTCACATGCTGGTGGTTTTTTGGATGAAGATTTAGTTCATTTTAACAAGATCTTTGATGATTGGTGTATACAGTTTGATAGCTATGATGATGCATTAAAATTGCTAAAAACTCTTCCAAACACTGATACTATTGATATTGTTGAAATCACTCCGCTTTCATATCCTAAATATTTTTTTAGAGATTTACAAGGAACTATTTATGCAACAAGGCAAATTGATGATAAGATTATTTGTGTAGTTGAGCCAAATATTGGTGCAAATTTCAAAATAGCAATTTGTGATTTAAAAACAAAAAAATCAAGGCTTACAAAAACTTCATATAAAACTATTCCTAGTATTGAAGGTGCTTTTGCTAATTTTGAGTGAATATTTAGTTTAAACTTTGTCCAACAAATTTTGTATCATCTAAATCAAAAAATAAAATATCTAGTTGTAGGTCTTTAATTTTATCTTTGTCATTATCTTTAAAATAATGATAAGAATTTTCCAAATTTACATCATCATATGGATAAATCAAATACAAATTTTGGCAATTTTTATATTTTGTACCATAGGCATAGAGTTGATATATATCAGTTTGAGAAATTCCATTATTACTCTTTTCAAAGCTTAATAATTTCCACTTTGTATCTGCGATAATTTCGCCTTTGTTTATCACAATATCAGGCTTTAATCTAAATCTTCCAATATTCTTTTCATAGGCTAAATGATGAGTTTTATCTTGTGCTTTTATCTCTTCAAACTTCCCAGATTTTCTCAAATAATCATAAACATAACTTTCAAAAAGTAAATTCATATCAAACAAAAGTGCAAAAGCTATATTTTCACCTTTATATGGAGAAAAAGAGTTTTCTAGCAAAAATGTTCTGCTCCATAATAAAACTTGCTCATAATCTCTCATAGCTCTATTTGGTTTTACTTTTTCAAAATCTGTTTTGATACTTTTTGACTCTTCTACCTCATCAAATACAAATAAAAACTCTCTGATTTTTTGTTGATTAATATTTAATTTTGATTTTTTATAAAGGTATTTTAGAGTTGATTTTATAAGCCTATTTTCCACTCTGTTTGATAAAAACTCATCAAACTCTACAAAAAATCGCTCTTTGTGAATATAGTTTTGTTTTATCTGCTCTTTAATTTTTAGCTTTCCTTTTAGAAATTTAAGATTTTCTTCTTTTTGTAAATAATCACTTTTTATTCCTTTTCGTATAAGTTTTGCCAACTCTTCTAAGAACATAGAGATAAAAATCTCCAAAAGTGGCATTTTTCTTGATTTTAAATTTGCAATATTGAAGTTTTTAAAAGGAGAGTTTTTTAGAGTTTTTAACATTTTTAGTAAAATCTCTTTTGATTTTTCATCATCTATATTTCTTATTTTTGGCAAAATCTCTATTGTAGTGCCATCTTTTGTTTGGATAAGTCCTACATAATTTTGGGCTTGTAATACTTTGCCAAAACCTTTTTTGCTAGTAATTTTTAGATATTGTGCTGTTTGTTCATTTTCCAATACAAATTTTTCAATAGAGTTAAAACTATCTTCTTTTATATGGTTCTCTTTTTTTTCATCTTTATATTGTAAAAATTCAAACTCTTTTAAAACCATTTTTACTCTTTAAACTTAGAAAAATCAAACTCTTTTTTAATACTATAAATATATTTTTCATCTTCCAAATAATCGCTATTTTCTATCAACTCTTTATCAAAAATATCTGATTTTATCTCTATTTTTTCTACAAAACCATCACCTAAAACAAGCCTTATTTTTTCCCAATCATCATAAAAATACTCTTGTAAAAGTGGGATTATTTTGTTTCTAAATATATTTTCCAAAGCTTCCAATGTAGGTTTTTCTTTTAGCTCCATAAAATAAGCATGTCCTATTGTATGGTCTCTATCATATAAATACTCAACTCTTTTATTTATAGTTTCAAGAAGTTTATCGATTTTCACTCCATCAACCTCTACACCCTCCAAAAGTTTAGGATTTGGCATCATTTCGATAAATTCAAATCTTCTTCTTAAAGCTGTATCAAGCAGTGCAATACTTCTATCTGCTGTGTTCATAGTCCCCAAAATATAAAGATTTTTTGGTACTCCAAAAGGTTTGTTTGAGTAAGGAAGAGTAATTTCTAGCTCCTCGACATTTCCTAGCCTTTTGCTCTCTTCTATTAAAGTAATCAACTCTCCAAAGATTTTAGAGATATTTCCACGATTTATTTCATCTATTATTAAAATATAGTTTTTTAATTGCTCTTTTTCTTGATTTTTTATTTCACTATTTTTTAATAAATATTCCAATAAAGGATTATAATATTGAGATAATCCACCAATAATAATTTTATTTTCTTCAGCTTCATACATAGTTTTTAAGTTTTTAATCAATAAAACATGTTGTGATTCACCACCAGCTTTATCAAAACTGATTTTATTTTCATCAACTTCTTTTATAAAAAAACTACTCTTTTTCATTTTTATTTCAAGTTTTTCATCATCGATTAGTTTATCTAAAACCAATTCTTTAAAAACTGTGTCAAACTCTTTTTTATTTACACTATTTTCTTTTGATTGATTGTAGTTTTGTAAAGCTTTTTTTGATAATTTTTGAAAAATTCCCGATTTTACTTCATAAGTTATATTATCATCTTTTGTTTCTGCTTTAATTCCTTCCACAAACTCTTCATAAGAAAAACTTTGATGAAATGTTATAAACTCAATTTGTCCAGATTTTTTATACTCTTCAAATTTTGTTTTTAAAACATCTCTCTTATCTTTATTGTTATAGTAAAACTCTGGATCTATTATTTCTAAAGCTTTATTTATAGTTTTATAAGTTTTTCCAGTCCCTGGACTTCCAAATAAAATTTGGTTTAGTACTTGAGTTTGTGTATTTTTTGACATTTTTCCTCCTGTATTTGGATTTTTTACTTCTACTCTTTGACTATTCTTAATATTATTTTTCTCCCTATCGAAATATTCCTTATATTTTCTAGCTACACTTCTATAATCATTAAATTTTTTAGGACTAAGATGATTTCTATAGGTGTTATTTTCTAATTCAGAAAATGCTATAATTTTATCATTATTAGTCATATTTCTATAGTCTTCAATTTTATTTAAAATTTCAATAAGATTTTTAATATTAGTTTTATAGCTACTTATTGTACCTGATGTAAGTGAAGTAAAATTATTCAAATATTTTTCAAAATTTTCAATATTAATCATTTTATTTTTCCTTATTGCAAAATATTTACTATTAGTTTTATATTTATTTTACTTAAGATTAATATATTACTTAATAAACTTTCTAATGATATCAAAAATTCTATCTTTTATTACTTATAAAGTGTTGAAATTCTATCTCCACAAAACTCTTCAAAATACTATTTTTCAACTATTTTTAAGCTATTTTTATATATAATTCATAACTTACGGTAAGTCCCTGCATGCACACTTACCTTGTTTTGATTATATTCATCACAAAACTTTCTAAATTATTATCGCAATTATTTAAAATATCTTTTTTAAAATGTTCTAAAAGTTTATCTATGCTATTTATTTGTGTATCATTTTTTAATAAAATTTGCATAGAAAAATATAAATCTAGAATTTTATGTTCAAATATCACTTTTCTAAACTTTTTATGAACCCCGTAGGCTTTGACACCTCTAAAATTTCTATTAAATATTCTTCCATTGTGTGCACACCTATTTCTTAACTCTTTTAATCTCAATAAATAGTTTAAAAATACATCTTTATCATACATACCAAATTTATTTGCTAAAAGTTTTAAAATTATATTTTCTTCTATTCTTAACTTTGAAATTATATTTATCAAACTTCCTAAAGTAATATTTTCTATAAAATAGTGAAAAGGTGGATAGTTTATTTCCTTTTGCTGATTTAATTCTATTAATTCTATATCTTTTAAATACCTATATTTATTATTATTAAAATCATATTTATTTAGATAATAGTCTCTATAATGCAGGTAGATCTCTTCTCTTCTATTTTGTACTTTTTTTGTTTCCCAATCATATGTTGATTCAGTATTTAAAACAAAATCATCTATATAGCAATTTTTTACAAGATAGAAAAATGGATTATCAGTAAGACTATAAACAGTTTCTATTAAATATGCTTTTAATTTTATTTCAATTTGTGAAGAGATTTTGAAAAAGTTTATAGATATTTTTCTGTCCAACTCATAAAGGTTTATAATATCATCTAAACTATATTTTGAAGCATCTTTTCTAAATGCTTTTACATAGCCTTTAATTCTAAATATTCCTATATTCTCAAATATCTCTTCAACGTCATTTTCTAGTAAATTTGACTTTTGAAACCCTTCTTTATACAGATTATCTATATATCTACCTATAGTTAACTTTTTATAAGGATATTCCAAATTTATCTCCTATAATGTGTCCAAGTCAATTTGCTACACACTCTGTTCAAATTAAAAAACTATGTAAAACTGTCTCATATTTCACAAATTTCTAGTAACAAAACCTTTATTAAACTCATCGGTAAGTGCTTTTGAGATAGATTCAAACTTTTTTTACCATACATCGCTTTAGTCTCACCTTTTTGTTCATCTTCAACTATCATTTTCCCTATATTCCAATAGGTTTGTACCATTATACTATTTACACTTGTAGCACCTAATTTCTTGAAACTATTAAAAAATTTCTTATATTTTGGATTAATTCATTTTTTGTAATATTACTTGTTTTTAGCCTTGCAAAATATTTACTATTAGATTTATAATAGTATCTTTTTGTTTTGGTTCACTTTTTGCAGTCATAAGTGAAAGTGCCACTAGAGCGTTATCATTTATTTTGAGTTCCCCATTTGATTTATAAAGCATATTATTTTTACTTAAAAAAAGAATAAACATAAAAGCACCTATACGTTTGTTTCCATCATTAAAAGGGTGTCCCTTGATTATATAGTAGAGTAAATTTGCAGCCTTTTCTTCAATACTTTCTAGTAAATCAACACCACCAAAAGTTTGATAAATATTTCGTAAGATACCTTCAAACTCTCCTGCTTTTTCTCTACCAAAAAGCTCTGTTGCTTCACCTTTTTTAATTAACTCATCTTTTAGTTGTTCTATATAGCTTTTTGCTTCATCGCTATCTAGTATAAAATTTGCCTTTTTTGGTACAAAGTCTATTTTTAAAGAGTCTTCATCATAGCCTTGCAAAAGTGTCCACGTTCTAGAGTAGTTTATTATAACATCTAGTAAACCTTTTGCTTCGTTTAGCTCTATTTGTGTATCTGAAATAGTGCTTTTTATTAGTTCTAGCGTTTGTTCTAGCTCTTTTAATCCTTTTTCTTTAACTCTTTTTTCATTTATAGCATAACCTTTCACTATAAAATCTTTTAAAATTTTTGTTGCCCAAACTCTAAAACTTGTTGCTCTTTTTGAGTTTACTCTATACCCCAAAGAGATAATCATATCAAGATTATAATATTCTACTTGATACACTTTACCATCAGTAGCAGTTGTTGCATTTTTTGCAACAACTGAATTTTTATCAAGTTCCTCTTCTTTAAAAATATTTCTTATATGCCTTGAGATAACAGATTTATCTCTATCAAACAAAACTTCTAGTTGTTTTTGACTTAACCATAAAGTTTCATTTTCAAGTGAAACATCTAGTTTTATATCTCCATTTATATCTTCATATATTACTATTTGATTTTTTAATTCATTACTCATAAATCTCTCCTAAAACGGTATAGAGATACCAAGTTCTCTACAAAAGCCAATACTATAAGACTTTTATTTTATATCCTATTTTATTAAGTGTTCCTATGATTGTTTTTGATCCTGTTTTTGATCTTATATTTCTAGCCAAGGTTCTTATAGCATGAAGTTTATCTGTTTTTAGATTTTTTGTTTTATAAATAGCTTGTTTTAACATATCGTATGTAACAATTTTATCTTTATTTTTTATCAAAGCCTCTAAAAATGCAAACTCATTTTTGGTTAGTTGTATAACCTTATCACTTTTTGCCAATGTTTTTTTATTAAAAGAGTAAAGCCATCCATCAACAAGCTTAACTTTATCATTTTTTGCTGCATTTATCTCCATACTTGTTATAAGTCCAAGAGTAAATTGTGCTATCTTCTCATAATCACATGGAGTTGTAAAAAACTTCTTAGCCTCTACTTCTGTAGCATATAAAAGATCTTCTATACTTCCGCTACCTATTATTATAGTTTCTATTTTTGTACTACAATAAGCCTTTAAAAGTTTAACAAAATTAAGCCACAATGTAGAAGAGTCAAGTGTATTTGCAACTATTATATTAAATGGTTTTTTTAGATTTATTTTATTAAGGGCTGTTTCGTAGTTGGTAAAAACACTTAATTCTATACCTAAAGGAGTAAAATATTTATCAAAAACATTTACTATCTCTTTATTGTCATCTATTATTAATATATTAATCTTTGATACTGTATTACTCATCTTAAAGCCTTAAAACATATTTTGTTTATTTTAGCTAAGTTTTTATTAAAATAAGTTTTCTTAATTTTTTATTAAACTTATTCTAACTCTTGTTCCTCTTTTTTTAGTTCACAAATATAAAAAAACCTTTTTTTTGTACTTACAACATAGGGTTTCATATATGCCTCATATGTATTAACGCCCTCTTTTATAGAGATAATCTCTCCTACTTTAAGCCCTTCATAAAAGATCCCATCCGTACCACTTGTATATACAATATCGCCTATTTTAAAGTTTTGCCAAAGAGGTATATATTTGATAAGTATATTCCCCATCTCATCTCCACCATGAGTTATCCCTGTAGCTTTTTCTTCTCCTATTATAACACCATAGTTTGATTTTTCATTATTATTTAAAAGTGCCAATGTTTTATTGTTTTTATTTACTGCAATTCCCGCAGCATAATTATCAAATATCAACCCAACTATTTTATCTTTTTCTAAAGGAAAATCTATCCATATTTGAGTTTGATCTTTTGGGTTTTTATAAGATATGACTTTAGTTAATCTCAACTCTGGATAGATATATTTTTGCCAAGACAAAACATCATAAAGATATTTTGAATCAACTTTTAAATCTTCATATAACAATTTATATTTTTTTAGTTCTTGATTTTCATCTTGTAGTGTTTGTATATTATTTGCTTGATCAAAATATTTAGTTACAAAATTACCACTTTTTATAAATATATCTAAATATCTATCTTTTAGATTATTGCCCACTGTTGTAAATTTATTATAGATATAAGAATCTATATTAAATATATATAGTAGAGCAATACCTAAAAATATAGCAATAAAGAAGTTTTTATTCATTTGATATTAGTTTTAATAAATCCTCTTCATCAAGTACTTTACTAGTTCCATAAGCAACAGCAAGCAAAGGCTCATCAGCAACCCTTACTAATAGCTTTACCATCTCAGAAAAATACTTATCAAGTCCTCTTATCAAAGCCCCACCACCAGTAAGTACTATACCATTATCAACGATATCACTAGCTAAATCTGGTGGCATCTCTTCTAGCACATTTCTTACAGCTGTGGCTATCTCTTTAAGAGGCTCTCTAAGAGCTGCTCTAACTCCTTCACTTCCTAGCTCTATTGTAGAAAGTAGCCCAGAGTTATCTCTTCCTTTGATTTTGATTTTTAGTTCAGTATCAAGCTTAATAGCCGTACCTATCTCTATTTTGATAGTTTCAGCCGTTCTTTCACCTATATAGAGGTTGTAGTTTTGTCTTACATACTCCATAATAGATCTATCAAACTTATCTCCAGCTACCTTAATAGACTTACAAAGCACTAGTCCACCTAGTGAAGTAACACCTATTTCAGTTGTACCTCCACCAATATCAACAACTATATGCCCATCTGGTTCACTTACAGGAATACCAGCACCTATAGCAGCTGCCATAGGCTCTTCTACCAAAAACACCTCTCTAGCACCAGCACTTATAGCTGATTCTTTAACCGCTTTTTTTTCTACTTGTGTTATGCCATGAGGTATAGCTATGATTATTCTTGGTCTTAGAAAAGATTTTCTTTTATGAGCCTTTTCTATAAAATATCTTATCATTCTCTCAGTCATCTCAAAATCAGCTATAACACCATCTTTCATAGGTCTTACCGCTTGAATATTAAGTGGAGTTTTACCAATCATTCTTTTTGCTTCAAGTCCAACAGCCAAAATCCTATCTCTTCCTGATCTATCGTTTTGTACTGCTACAACTGAGGGTTCGTTGATAATAACACCTCTTCCTTTTACAGAGACTATAGTATTTGCTGTACCCAAATCCATAGCCATGTCATTGGAAAACATACCTACTAATTTATCAAAAATCATCTACAATCCTTATGATGCAACCAAGTGTTCATTGGTTTTATTTACAATATCTTTTGTAATTATAACTTTTTTATTATTTAAATTTGGTAAATCATACATAATATCAAGCATAATATCTTCCAATATTGACCTAAGTCCTCTAGCTCCCGTTTTTCTCTCTATAGCTTTTTGAGCTATAAGCTCTAAAGCCTCTTTTTCAAACTCCAACTCTACATTATCTAGTTTAAAGAGTTTTGTATATTGTCTTACAAGTGAGTTTTTTGGCTCTGTTAGAATATGCACCATATCCTCTTTTGTAATCTCATTTAAAGTAGCTAACATATGAAGTCTTCCCAAAAGTTCTGGAATAATTCCATACTTTACCAAATCATCAGGTTCAACTAAATTTATAAGATTTTCTAGATCTTTTTTAGTTTTTTTACTTTGAGTAAAGCCCAAAACATTACCACTTTGGCGTTTTTTGATAATCTCTTCAAGTCCATCAAAAGCCCCACCACAAATAAATAAAATATTTGTTGTATCTACTTGAACGGCATCTTGCCCTGGATGTTTTCTACCCCCTTTTGGAGGAACATTTACTACACTTCCTTCTATGATTTTCAGCATAGCTTGTTGAACACCCTCACCGCTTACATCTCTTGTTATACTTCTATTTTCACTCATTCTAGCAATCTTATCTATCTCATCTATAAAGATTATTCCTTGTTCTGCTCTTTTTACATCACCATTTGCTGCTTGAAGAAGTCTTGTTATAACATTTTCTACATCATCACCTACATATCCAGCTTCAGTTAAGCTTGTAGCATCAGCTATAGCCAAAGGAACATCAAGATATTTTGCTATAGTTTGAGCTAACAGTGTTTTACCACTTCCTGTTGGACCAATGAGTAAAATATTTGACTTATTTATCTCTGTATCATCATCTATATTACTATCTTGTTTAAATATTCTTTTATAATGATTATATACAGCAACTGCTAACACCTTTTTTGCACGGTGTTGCCCTACTACGTATTGATCCAAAAACTCTTTTAGCTTTTGTGGTGTTGGAATCTCTATTACTTTTTGCTCTTTTACTTTTGTATCAGTCTCTATATATTCACTATCACTAGAGTTTATTATATCATAAGCAGTATTTATACAAGACTTACAAATATTTGCATTATCTCCAGCAATTATAGGATTTTGGACACTATCAACCGCTCCACAAAAATCACATACTATTTTTTTACTCAACTCTCTTTCCTTCTTTCATAAGGGATTCCCCTTTTTGTATTTAAAACAAACTCAGCAAGTAGCTTTACATATTGGTTTTTACTATTTTCTAATATCTCTTTTGCGCTATCAGCCAAAGGTGCATTTGATGTAAAGAGTTGTTTATATGCTCTTTTTATATCATCTATTACTTCTCTATCATCAAATCTTCTTCTAAGTCCTGTTAGATTAAGCCCTCTTATAATAGCTCTATTTCCCTCTGCTAAACAAAAAGGTGGTATATCTTGAGTAACCACACTTCCTCCTCCAACCATAACAGAAGTTCCAAGCTTACAAAACTGATGTATAGGAGTAAGTCCACCAACAACTACATAATCACCACACTCTACATGCCCAGCCAAAGTCGCCACATTTGCAAAAATACAGTTATTCCCTATAATACAATCATGTGCAACATGAACATATCCCATAAAAAGATTATTATCCCCTATGATAGTTTTAGCACCACCACCTAGTGTCCCAGGGTTAAAGAGTGTAAACTCTCTTATTTTATTGTTATCTCCTATGATAAGCTCTACATCTTCACCATCAAATTTTAGATCTTGTGGTATGCTTCCTAAAGCTGCATGAGAAAAAATCTGATTATTTTTACCTATTGTAGTTTTGCCCTCTATGATAGTATGGCTACCAACTACACTACCATCTCCTATAGTTACATCTTTACCTATTATAGTATATGCTCCTATTTGTACATTGTTACCAATAGTAGCACCATCTTCTATAATAGCTGTTTTATGTATCAAAGACATAGTAAGCCTACTTATCTACAATCATAGCTTTTAGCTCAGCTTCAGCTACTAATCTTTCATCAACAAAAGATTTTGCTTCTAAAACTATCAACGTTCCTCTAAGCTTTACTATCTTTACTCTATACTCTAGCTTATCTCCTGGTCTTACAGGACTTCTAAATTTGGCATTATCTATACTCATAAAGTAGATTACTTTTGATTTAAGCTCTTGTGTTGTAAGTCCATTGCTCTTTAGTGCCAAAATTCCACCAGCTTGTGCCATACCTTCAAGTATCAAAACTCCTGGATAGATAGGATGTCCAGGAAAATGTCCCATAAATGCTGGTTCACTTATAGAGATATTTTTATATCCTACTATTGACTCTTTTTCTACCATATCCGTTATTCTATCTACAAGTAAAAAAGGGTATCTATGCGGTAAAATCTCTTGTATTTGCATTATATCTAACATTTTCATTCCTAGCAATAAATTAATTCTTGCAATATGATATCAAATTTTTCATTTATTTTCTATTAGAAAAGCCACTGTTTTGCTACTTCCTGTTTTTAAATACTCTCTTAAGATATTAGCATTTTGAATAAATAATTCTTTATTAACTTGATTGTACTCTTTTATTAACTTTTTACTATTTACATCTTCTTGTAAAAGTTCTAGATGTATTCTATCCCTTTTCATCTTTTCAAAAAATATATTTGCTAATCCTATAGTTTGAATATTAAAGATCTTTCTACCCACAAAATAATCAAACTTTTTTGCTTTATATGTTAGTATAAAAGGTGTCCCTATTATAGCAGCTTCTAAAGTAGCCGTACCACTACATATAAAAGCAAATTCACTTTCATATAGGCTTTTATGAGTATCATAGCTTATACTAAAGCCCTCTATATCTCCATAAATCTCTTCTAAGTCTTTATCTTTAAAGCTTATAGGTATTATTAAAATATGTTCTTTACTTATGCCTATATTTTGAGACAATTCTTTAAAAATAGGCATTAAAGCTTTTATTTCACTTCTTCTACTTCCTGGCATATAGGCTATCTTAGCACTTCTAACTAAACTTGTTTTATACTCTTTTATTTCATCTAACAGTGGATGTCCAACATATTGGATCTTATCTTTTTTTGTATAATACTCTTTTTCAAAAGGTAGTATTGAGTATAGATTATCACAATATTTTTCTATTATTTTAATCCTTCCTCTTCTCCAAGCCCATGCTTGAGGTAAAATATAGTAGTTAATTTCAAGATTTGGATATAGTTTTTTTAGCTCTTTTGCTAGTGGAAGATTAAATCCTGATGAGTCCATCAAAAGTACTTTATCACAACTCTTTGCTATAGTAGCCATTTTCTTTTTAAGATCTAAAAAAAACCTTATTTTTTTTAGGGCATCTACTATCCCCATAACTGCACTACTTGATAGATCTACTATAGGCTCTCCTAAGCTTTTATCAAAAATACCTACAAACTTTACTTCACTACTTAGATGCTTTTTAAGCTCTTTTAGATGAATATTTGCTGATGGCTCTAAAGCACTAACTAAAAGTCTCAATCTCTTCCTTTGTATCAATATAATATTTTGAGTCTATAAAAATCTCATAATTTTGATCTTGAATAAACTCCTCTACTACAACTATAGGACTTAGTGAATATTGACCTATAAGCTCTCTTCGTAAAGCCACCTCATCATCAAATCTAGGTGGATTTTTATCTATTTGTCCTATATTTTGGTAGTTTGTCTTTAAAGTTTTATTAAATCTATCAAGTTTTATAAAAACTACCCCATTTTTATTAAGGTATGCAATATCATCTTTGATATACTCTATTTTTGCTTTTAATTTTTGGTTTTTTAGATATGAATAAGCTAGAACATAGCTCTTTAGGATTTGATTATTTTGTTTAAGATATGCTTGTAATAATCTATAATTCATAAACTCTATTTTTTTAATAAAAAACTCTTTATTCTCTTCCATAAGCTTATCTCTAAGAGCAAAAAGCTCCAACCTATACTCTATAGAGCTAGGTAAAACTTGTCTATTTATAGGTGAAATCAACTCATCACAAAGCCTTTGTTGATACTCTCTTTGACTTTTAAGAGCATATAAGCACCCACAATAGTTTTGTCTATAGAGTCTATTTTCTTTGGCACATAGGTTTTGTTCAACTCCACCCTTGCCACTTCTATAATCTTTATAAATAAACTCTATATTATACTCTTTTGATAGCTTTGTACCTATAGTATTTAGCTTTTCTTGAGATTTAAGTGGACTCATTAAAAGTGTAGTAGTAAAACCATCACATCCAAGCTCTTTTGCTTTTAAAATAGTTTTTAAAAGTCTAGTTTCATAGCAAATAGTACATCTATCCCCTTTTTCAGGCTCTTTTTCATATCCTTTTGTTTGATTTAGCCACTTTTGAAGCTCATACTCACCATCTATTACCCTAATATCTAGCTTTTTAGAGCTATATTGGACATCTTTATATCTTAATATATACTCACTATATGGATGGATATTTGGGTTGTAAAAAAAGCCTATAATCTCACTATTTGGATACTCGTCTCTTAATGACTGCAAAAAATAGTGACTATCAACGCTACAACAAATCTGTACTAAAATTCTCTTCATTTTCCAACTTTTTAAAAGATTAAGATATTTTAGCAAAAAAGAGATTAATGTTAATATTTAGCTAAGTTTTGATATCATAAAGAAAATATGCAAAGGGATTTAGATGAAGGAGAAATATCTTTATATAGATAAGGAAGCTGTAGCTACTTTAGGACTACTAAAAGAGGGACTTTTCGCTCCTGTTATGACTCTTATGGATGAAAAAACTGCAAAAGAAGTAGATCAAAGCAAAACCTATGAGGGCAAGAGTTTTCCATTTTCTTTTATATTAGCTCCAAGTGGCAAAAAAAACGAAGAGGTTTTAAAAAGTGCCAAACAAGGTGAGGTACTAAAGTTTATTAGTGATGGTGTAGAAATAGGTGAGATTACTACAAAAGAGATTTTCAAAATAGATAAAGAGCAAAGAATCAAAAACATCTATGGTACTATAAACCCAGAGCATCAAGGAGTAAAAGACACCTATAGAAGACTAGGAAGTTATGCTATAAGTGGTGATTTTACTCTAAAGTTTCAAGATATCAAAGATCACAAAGCTCAAATCCAAGCAGCAATAGAAAAAACAGGAGCCAAAAAAATCTCTTGTATGATGCTCTCTGGTAAGCCTTTTCATAGAGTTCATGAAAGACTTATAAGATCAGGGCTTGTTAAATGTGATTTGATGATTTTATTTCTACTTAAGCCATATACTGATGATTTTATCTCATTTGAGACAAGATATAAGTGTATTCAGTATTTTATAGATCACTATTTGCATAAACAAAGAGTACTTTTAATTCCTTTGGAAAACACCTATATCTTTGGTGGTTTTAATGAAATGCTTCTAAATGCAATAGTTGCCAAAAACTATGGTGTAGATAAGATAATCATAGGTCAAAACCACGCTGGACTTGGAGCATTTTTTGATAGAGATGGACTTTCTTCTGTTATAGATACTCTAAGTGGTGTTGATATAGATATTGAAATTATGAGTGAGTTTGTATATTGTGAGCAGTGTAAAACACTAGTAAGTACTAGCTCTTGCCCACATGGAAGTCATCATCATATCAAATATCACTCACCATCACTAAATGGACTTTTTGAGCTAGGGATGATACCTCCAGCTATATTTATGAGAAAAGAGCTTTCATCTATTATTTTAAGCTCACTATACCCTCAAAGAGCAGAAAAATTAAAATTAATCCACCAAAATCTATCTCCTTCAAGTGGACTTTTAGATGATTTTGAGACAACAAATTTTTATGTTAGTTTAATGAATTTACACCAAACAACATCGCTTAACTAATGAAATATATTTTAACCTCAATTTTATTTTTACTTGTTTTTAGTGCTTGTTCTACAAAAGAACCACTAAAAACACAAAGCCTTTTGATAACCATCAAAACACCAAATATAAAATACTCTGATATGGGATTTTTAAAAACTTATACAAATAGTAATGAACTTGAGATCTATAGCTTTGGAAGAGCTATTTTTTATCTCAAAGTCTATGAAAATAGAATTTGTACATCACCTATGGCTTGTAAAAGTTCGCAAAATTTTATAAAAGAGTATTTTCATAAAAACTATCCTTCTACTTTTTTATATGAAGTTCTTAACCAAAAAGAGCTAACAAATATGGATGGTTTTAACTATATCTATAAAAAAGAGAATGAAATATACTTTAAAGATAAAGAAAATAGTATTTTTATACAAATAAAGGAAATACCATGAAATATATAGGAGCACATGTTAGTAGCAGTGGTGGAGTCTATAATGCCCCACTAAATGCTATCTCTATAGGTGCAAAAGCTTTTGCCCTCTTTACCAAAAACCAAAGGCAATGGGTAGCAAAACCTCTAGATAATAAAACTTTGGATTTATGGTTTGACGCACTAGAAAAATCACAAATTAAGCCAAAACATATCTTACCACATGATAGTTATCTTATCAATCTAGGTCATCCAGAAAGTCAAGCAAGAGAAAAATCACTTGAAGCTTTTATAGATGAATTACAAAGATGTGAAATACTAGGCCTTGATAGGCTTAACTTCCACCCTGGTAGCCATCTAAGAAAGATAAGCCAAGAGGAGTGTTTAGACTATATAGCAGAGTCTATAAATATCTCTTTAGATAAAACAAAAGATGTTTGTGCAGTTATAGAAAACACAGCTGGTCAAGGAAGCAACTTAGGATATAAGTTTGAACATCTTGCTTATTTGATAGAAAAAGTAGAAGATAAAAGTAGAATTGGTGTTTGTATAGATACTTGTCATATGCATAGTGCAGGATATGATATAAGAACTAAAGAAGCATATGATAAAACATGGCAAGAGTTTGATGATATAGTAGGTTTTAAATACCTAAAAGGTATGCATCTAAATGATGCAAAACCTGCTATTGGAAGCAAAGTAGATAGACATGATAGCTTAGGAAAAGGTCAAATTGGTATAGATGCTTTTAAGTTTTTGATGGCTGATGATAGAATGAATGATATTCCTTTAATCCTAGAGACTATTGATCCTGATATTTGGGCTGATGAGATTAAAATGCTATATTCTTTTATGGAGATGTGATTGAAAGAGGTAATTGATTTTATAAATAGTGATAAAATAGAGAGTTTAGATCTTTTTTCTCAACTAAAATGTACTATAAATGAAGCTAAAATCTTACAATATATGCTAAAGCAATATATAATAGGCAATGAAAGTTTAAGTGTTGTTGATGTTTTATCAGAGTTTTATGATATACAAAAACTAGAACATCTAGAAAAGATTATCAAGATTAAAAATCTTTTAGAACTTGGTTGGATTGTTCAAAGTGGTTTTACTCATCTTAAAATAAGTGAGATTACAAAACTAGAGCTTTTAAATAGTAGTGTAAGCTTATCGGCTTCATTTTTAAAGCTACTTGAAGATGGAACCTTAGAGTTTGTTTTACCTGAAATTGCACCCTATTTGGATCATCTAGAGTATCTTCAAGATCAGTTTTTCAAGATAGATTTAGCCCAAAAACTCAATATCATAAAGGTAAATTTCAATGAAAATTCACCAAATATAAATAGACTTAAATCTAAACTAATCTTACTAGAAAACCGTATCAAAGAAAGAGTAAGTGCTACAAATTCACCTCTTATGTTAGAAGAATTTTTCAAAGAGTATGATCTTGATGAAAAAGAACAGATGATATTTTTGGCACTTTTAAAAGAAGAATATGCTAGTAATGATGAGTCTATAAGAGATATGAATACCCTACTCAACCTTATAAGCTCTGATGATTATGAAAAGATCAAACATAGATCACTTTTAGAAGAAGGTGGTAAGCTTGTCTCAAATGCTTTGGTTGATTATGATGAGATGATCAATCCTTTTGGAGGAATAAGTAGAAACTTTTATATCCCTGATGAGATACTTTATAAAATCTCAAACTCAAATAAAAAGAAAACTAGAGTTCAAAAAATAAAGATAGATACTCTTATAAAAGAGCAATCTATTTTTGAGCTAATTGAACCCAAAAAAGGCATAGAAGAAGTTATCTTAAATACAAAAACCAAAGAGGTTTTAGACTCACTTTTAAAACAAGTTGATAAAACTGTATCAAATAGACTTATTGAATGGGGTATCAAAGATAAGAAAAAAGGCATTGATGCTAGGATTATTTTCTATGGAGCAGCTGGGACGGGTAAGACTCTAACAGCTCTTGCAATTGCCAAATCTCTTAGAAAAAAGGTTTTAAGCTTTGATTGTAGTAAGATTTTATCTATGTATGTAGGTGAGAGTGAAAAAAATGTAAGAAATATCTTTGATACATATAGATCTATAGTCCAAAAGTCCAAATCAGAGCCTATTTTACTTTTAAATGAAGCAGATCAGTTTTTAAGTACAAGAACAGAAGATGCAAAAAGCGGAAGTGAAAAGATGCACAATCAAATGCAAAATATATTTTTAGAGCAAATTGAGAGATTTGATGGTATCTTAATAGCCACTACCAATCTTTTAGAATCAATAGATAAAGCTTTTAGTAGAAGATTTAACTATAAAATAGAGTTTCTAAAGCCAAATGAGGAAGAAAGAGTAAAACTTTGGGAACTACTTTTACCTAAAACTCTTCCATTTAGTGATGATTTTGATATACACGCTCTTGCTAAATATCCTCTTTCTGGTGGGCAAATAGAGCTTATTATCAAAAATGCTGCTTATAAAATAGCGACTTTAGAAAATCCTATATTTTCAAATGAGATTGTTATAGAAAAAATCAAAAAAGAGCAACGTGGTACATTTGACAATGAAAAACTTATGGGATTTTTAACATAAAAAAGAGATATTTTCTACTATTTGATAAAATTTCTTGTTTCTTTTAGTATCAAATAGTGTTATATACTCTATTTATAAAACTATCTAAGTTCAACTTTAATTAATTTTTGTTATGATTTAGCAAAGTTTTGCATAATCAAAACAAAATTTGATTTTTAAATATATCAAAAAAGGGGATTATATGAGTCATATGGATTTTGCACACCCGTATTTTGGGGCTTTTGTAATGTTCGTTCTCACATTTGTAGCTTTTATTGCTACAACAGCACTTGCAAGGTTTGTTAGTAGAAGGCTTTCAAGTTTGAGTGAAGAGAAACTAAAGTGTACTATATATGAGTGTGGACCTGAAGTTACAAAGCAACCAAATAAGATTTCAACACAGTTTTATATGCTTGCGTTACTTTTTATATTATTTGACGTAGAGATAATATTTATGTTTCCTTGGGCTATAAACTTCAAAATTCTTGGGTGGTTTGGATTTGTTGCAATGATTTTCTTCCTCTTGTTGCTAACAATAGGATTTATATATGAGTGGAGAAAAGGAGCACTACAATGGCACAGCATAAAGTAAATTATTTAGCAAATGGTGGTGCACCTATTGCACTAACCGCTGTTGATAAACTAGTAAATTTTGGTAGAAGTAACTCTTTATGGCCTATGACATATGGACTTGCTTGTTGTGCTATTGAGATGATGGCAACTGGTGCTAGTAGATATGACTTTGATAGATTTGGAACTATCTTTAGAGCTAGTCCTAGACAATCTGATGTTTTAGTTATTGCTGGAACTCTAACCAAAAAACATGCTGAGTTTTTAAGAAGGCTTTATGATCAAATGCCTGAACCTAAATGGGTAATAAGCATGGGAAGCTGTGCAAATACTGGTGGTATGTTTAACACTTATGCTACTGTTCAAGGAGCTGATAGAGTAGTACCTGTAGATATCTATCTACCTGGTTGTGCTCCTAGACCTGAGACTTTACAATATGCAGTAATGCTTTTACAAAAGAAAATTAGACAAGGCTCGATTTTCAAATCACAAAAGCCTAAAAGGTTGGTATAATGAGAAAATATACTCCAAAAAGTGATGTTCAAAAAAAATCATACTATAATGATAGGTTTCATGTAACTCCAGAACTTCCAAAAGGTGATGTATCAAACGATGAAGTTTTTGCTAAAGATTTAGAGACTTTAAAAGCAAATTTTGCTATAGAAAATGCTTATATCCAAAGAGGACATTTAGTTGTTTTTATAGATGCAAAGAAAAACAAAGAGATTATAAAGTTTGCAAAAGTTGAACTTGGATATGACTTTTTGATGGAGCTTAGTGCCTTGGATTATATCTCTTCAAGAGGTGGATTTGAGGTTTTTTATGAGATGTTATCTACATCTAAGCATAAAAGAATGAGGCTTAAATGCTTTGTAGAGCTAGGAGAAGCTATAGAATCTGTTGAATCTATCTTTAGATCTGCTGATTGGGCTGAGAGGGAGATGTATGATATGTTTGGTATTAAACTAAAAAATCATCCTTATCCAAAAAGAATCCTTATGCCTGATGATTGGTATGATCATCCTCTTAGAAAAACCTATCCACTTCAAGGTGATGAAGCAGCACAATGGTATGAAGTAGATAAGATCTTTGGTAAAGAGGCTCGTGATATCATAGGAGCTGAAATAAGAGACTCTGCTGCTATTGATAGATATGATACTACTAGATTTGCTAGACTTGGACATGAAGTTCCTTATGGATTTGATATCCAAAAAGAGGGTGAACCAGAGCATACTCCACTAGCATATCAAGAAGAAGATGGTGTCAAGCTTTTTGGTGCAAGATTAATCACTAAATTTGATGAAAAAGAATCAAAAGTTTTAGATAAAAGAAAGTAAGGATCAAAGATGCAACATGTAAATAAACTAAAACCGTTCTTTGAAAATATCTCATTTGAACGAGAAGACAATACTATGATAGTAAACTTTGGTCCACAACATCCATCAGCTCACGGACAACTAAGGCTTATACTAGAGCTTCAAGGTGAAGAGGTAATAAAAGCTGTTCCTGATGTAGGATATCTACACCGTGGTATGGAAAAAATGGCTGAAAATATGATCTACAATGAGTTTTTGCCAACAACAGATAGAATGGACTATATAGCAGCAACTTCAAATAACTATGGATTTGCTCTAGCTGTTGAAAAACTTTTAGGCATAGAGGCTCCAAGAAGAGCAGAAGTTATAAGAACTATGCTTGTAGAGCTAAATAGAATCATCTCTCACCTTTTTTGGCTTGCAACTCATGCACTTGATGTTGGGGCGATGTCTGTATTTTTATACTGCTTTAGAGAAAGAGAGTTTGCTATGGATCTGATGGAGGATTATTGTGGAGCTAGACTTACACACTCTGCTGTAAGAATAGGTGGAGTTCCTCTTGATCTTCCAAAAGGTTGGTTAGAGAGCTTAGAAAAATTTATAGCTCATGTAGTACCTCAAGTAGCTATGTATGAAGGACTTTTAACAGAAAATAGAATCTGGAAAATGAGACTTGAAAATGTAGGTATCATCTCTGAAGAGATGGCAAAAAGTTGGGGCTGTAGTGGTATTACACTAAGAGGTAGTGGAGTAAAATGGGATCTTAGAAAAGAGATGCCTTATGGACTTTATTCTGAGCTTGATTTTGATGTTCCTGTTTCATATGCATGTGATAGTTATGGTAGATATCTATGCTACATGGAAGAGATAAGACAATCAGCAAAAATCCTAACTCAGCTAATAACTATGTACAAAGATACAAGTTCAGAACTTATGGCTCATGCACCAGAGTATATCTCAGCTCCAAAAGAGCAAATTATGACTCAAAACTACTCTTTAATGCAACATTTTGTACTTGTAACTCAAGGTATGAGACCACCAGTTGGTGAGGTATATGTAGCAACAGAGTCACCAAAAGGTGAACTAGGATACTATATATGTAGTGATGGAACACCATATCCATATAGAATCAAACTAAGAGCTCCTAGCTTTTGGCATACGGGGATATTACAAGATTTACTTCCAGGACACCAATTGGCCGATGTTGTAACTATTATAGGTAGTTTAAACATAGTCTTTGGTGAAATAGATAGGTAAGGGGCTAGATATGAAAAGATATGATTTAAGGCTACTAAAAGAGAACTTCTATGATAGAATGTTTGAACTCCTAAAAGATGATATAAGTGAAGATGAAAATGCTATATTTTTATTTGAAATAGGTGATTTTTCACCTATTCAAAAAGTAGCAGATATGGTAAAAGAGCATAACTATACTTTGATGAACTCTTTAAAATTCAACGAAGTTGATTGGACTGTTGTTATCAAAAAATCTGCTCCTTTAGTAGAGCAAGTCCAAGAAGATACTATAGAAGAGTAAATTATGAGTAATCTATATTTTTCATATTGGCAAGGAGAAGTGATAGACAACCGCAATAAAAGCGGTGAAGATATCGTAACTACCTCTTTTAAGTTTCCCTTTGCTTATGATGACTCAACACAAACAAAAGCTTATGTTGGATGGGATGGTTTTGCACTTTTTGATAAGAGTGTAGATATAGTAAAACTAGCTATAAACTATGCTAAGCAATATCAAGAATACTCAGAAGCTTGTGGAAGATGTGCCCCTGGACGATGGGGTGGGAGAATACTATATGATATTTTTGACAAAATAGGTAGAGGTGAAGGAACTCTTAGTGATATAGCTCACCTAAAAGAGATCTCTTCTACCATGCAAGAAACAAGCAAATGTGAAATAGGAAAAACCGTCCCTACTCCATTGCTTGGGATGTTAAAATATTTTGAAGATGAGTTTTTAGAGTGTATAAAAAATCAACAAAAATCACCTTGGTATGATAGTGATGGTGATAAATATATAGCAAATATCACCGCTCCTTGTATGGATATGTGTCCAGCTCATGTTGATATACCTGCTTATATAGAAGGTGTTAGAGATGGTATGTATGATTTAGCTCTTTCATCTACAAGGCAAACCATGCCTTTAGCTCATACATGTGGTAGGGTTTGTCCACATCCATGTGAAAAAGCTTGTAGAAGAACAAATCTAGATTCTCCTATATCTATTATGGAGCTAAAAAGAATAGGTGCTGATTATGAAACAGATCACAATCTAGAGTGGTTTCACCCAGTAAAACCAAAAAAACCACGAGATGATGGCAAACAAGTAGCTATTGTAGGAGCAGGTCCAGCGGGGCTAACTGCTGCATATTATCTTGCATTAGAAGGAATTAAAGTAGATATTTATGAAGACTTACCAGTTCTTGGTGGTGAAGTTGCTGTTGGGGTACCAGAATATAGGATGCCAATAGATAGATACAATAAAGATATCGAACTAGTTACCTCTATGCCAACAGTAAGTGTTTTTACAAATAGTAGAGTTGATGCCAATAAACTAAAAGAGCTAGATAGCAACTATGATGCTACCTTACTTTCTTTTGGTACAAGACTATCTAAAAGAATAGGATGTAGCAATGAAAACCCTAAAATGCAAGGATATTGGGGTGCTATAGATATGCTTGATCAGATAAATCTATGGGAAAAATATAGTATTGGTAAACCAACAGACCTAAAAGGCAAAACTGTTGTTTGTGTTGGTGGTGGATTTACCTCTATGGACGTTGTAAGATGTTCTATTAGAGCTGGAGCTAGTAGAGTTGTGATGCTTTATAGAAGAGATGAAAAAACTATTATAAATAACACTACACTAGAAGAGTATAGTGAAGCTGTTGAAGAGGGAGTTGAGTTTATATTTTATTCAGCTATCAACACAATTATTGATGATGGTGAAAAGATAACAAAAATTATAGTTGATAAATATGAACTAAAACCAGATCCAGATGGTGGAAGACCTGTTTTAGATAAAATCGAAGGTGGAGAGTTTGAAATAGAGTGTGATTATGTAGTACCAGCTGTTTCACAAAGTGCAGATTTACAACTTTTACCACCAGAATGGGAAGTAAAGCTAACTTCTTGGAATACTCTTTTAACAAATGGTAAAGATTATATGACAAATCGCTCTGGACTCTTTGCTGCAGGAGATTGTGAATATGGTCCTATGACTGTTGTTAATGCCGTTGGTCAAGCAAAAAGAGCAGCTAGTGTAATAAGTAGATATATATATGATAAAAAAGTCTCTTTAACAGATGATGAGATTATGGAAGATCACACTAGAAAACTTGGAGTTTACAATAAAAACGAAGTTATCAAAGGCTGGATGAAAGGTGTTCCTAGAGCAGAGAGCCAAAAACTTGATGTTGAGATTAGAAAAGATAATAACCTAGAAGTAAATCTTGGATTAACTTCACAAGAGGCTCAAATGGAAGCTGAGAGATGTATGAGATGTTATTACATCGGGATGGTGGCACTATGAGTGAAAGAATTATACATTTTGGAAAACAACTATCTATTACTATAGATGGCAAAGAGTGCAAAGGTACTTTTGGTGAAACCATACTTCAAATAGCTAGAAGAAATAGTATCTATATACCTACTATGTGTTATCTATCCAAAGTCTCACCTATAGGAAGCTGTAGGATGTGTGTTGTAGAGGTTGAGGGTAATGATGGTTTTGTTCTTAGTTGTCAAGCAAAGGCTGTTGATGGCTCAAATATCAAGACAAATAGTAATGAACTTTTTCATCATAGACAAAATATTATGAAACTATATGATGTAAACCACCCTTTACAATGTGGTGTATGTGATAAAAGCGGAGAGTGTGAACTACAAAACAAAACTTTAGAGTTTAAAGTTAGCTCTCAAGAGTTTAATGCAAAAGAGCAAAAAAGAAGAAATAAAAAATGGGGTATCTTAGGATATGATCCATATTTATGTATATTATGTGAAAAATGTGTAAGAACATGTAACGAAATAGTAGGATCAAATGCTCTTTATGTAAAACCTGGTGGATATAAATCTGAAATAGATATAAGATTTTCCAAATGTCAACAATGTGGAGAGTGTATCTCTGTTTGTCCTGTAGGGGCTTTGGTATCAAATGGTTACAAATATAGCTCAAATGCTTGGGAAGGCTCTAAGATACCAGCAAGTTGTGCACATTGTAGTAGTGCATGTAGCCTTAGATATGAGGTTAAACACGATGGAACTTTGCAAATTGGAGATGAAAAAATAACAAGAGTTACAAATGACTTTGAGTTTTCTTCACTTTGTGGTGCTGGAAGATTTGCTTTTGATTTTGAAAATAAAAAAATCTCTTCAAAAGAGGAGTTTGATGAGGCTATAAAAGCTCTTAAAAACTGTGATGCTATAAGATTTGATTCTTATATTACAAACGAAGAAGCACTTATTTTACAAAAACTAAAATCAAAACTTGGTGTTAAGCTATACAATGAAGATGCAAGAAGTTTTAAAAACTTTATAAAAAACTTTACCTTAACATCTAATAGCTCTTTATACAACGGTTCTTTAGAGGATATTAAGAAATCAGACTTTATTATAACAGTAGGTAGTTTTGTAAATTATGATAATCCAATGATTAAATTTGCATTAAATCAAGCTAGTAAAAAAAATAGAGCCCAAATCTTCTATATGCATCCTATTGCGGATGATGCCCTAAAAGCTATCTATACAAAATATATCAAATATGAAGCTGGTAGTGAAGATGGGGTATTGGCAATGCTTGTAAATGCCTTTGTTAAAAGCTCAAATGATGAAGTAAATAGTTATCTTGAGGATCTTGATCTTGGTTATATAAGTGCTGAATCTAACCTAGGTGAAGAAGAAGTAGATGATATTCAAAAAAGATTTATTCAAAAAAAATCCCCTATGATAATAGTAGGTGAAGATCTATTTAGACATCCAAATAGTGCAAATATAGCTAAACTTTTGGGGCTTTTCCAAAGTTTTTCAGAGTTTAAAGTCCTTATAGTTCCATCACAAACAAATACTCTAGGTGTTAGTTTAATATGTGATCTAGACAATGATCTTGGTGGGGATTATGTAGTAGCTTATAACTCTTATGGGGATTATACGATTAGTTCTAGTGGTAGTGGTGATTTTCATACACCAGCACTAAACCAACAAGAAGGAACATTTACAAATATAGATAAATTGGTAGTTCCTACAAATGTTGCTATTAGATATAAAGGTTATTCTTTAAATGACTTAGCAAATACTCTTTTAGATATTAAACAAAAATATACTATCAACTATACTCCACATTTACCAAAAGAGAGTGGTTTTAAGGCTGTGGCTTTTGACTCTTTGGATGATTATTATGATAATTGTGGGGTATCTTATAGAGGGTATAGGCTTGATTTGTTTGATACTAAGCAAAGTTTTGATATAAAAGAGATCGAAGATATTGAAAGCTTTGATGGAAGTGTTATCTATAACTATAATCCTTTGCAGCAATTTAACGAATATACTGCAAAAACAACACTAGCAGCAAAAGATCCATTTTTAAGAGGAAGTGACTCTTTTGCTAGATCGGCTAAAATTAGTGATGGCAATGAAATTGCTATTAATATTAATAATAGTACAATAAGAAAAGTATTTAAGTTAGATAACAACTTAAAAGGAACTATTGGACTAATAAGTACTTATGATATTGAAAAAAGAAGTGATCTTTTCAAAGGATTTAGGTATAAAAAAGTAAAAATTCAAAAGGTTGATGTACAATGAGTGATTTAATAACATTAACGATTGATGGTAAAACCATAAAAGCAAAAGATGGGGAGTTTATACTAAATGTAGCAAGAGCAAATGGTATTTTTATACCAGCTATCTGTTATCTTAGTAGATGTTCGCCAACTCTAGCTTGTAGGCTTTGTTTAGTTGAAGCAGATGGGAAACAAGTCTATTCTTGTAATGCAAAAGTCAAAGATGGTATGAATATTACCACAACTACTGATAATATAGAAAAAGAGCGTCGCTCTATAATGGAAGTTTATGATGTAAACCATCCATTACAATGTGGTGTATGTGATCAAAGTGGTGAGTGTGAACTACAAAACTATACACTGTATATGGGTGTAGATAAACAACACTATGCTGTTAAAGATATAGATAGACCAGCTGTTACATGGGGTGTTATGAAATATGACCCAGGCTTATGTATAGTATGTGAAAAGTGTGTAACTGTATGTAAAGATATGATAGGATCAAATGCTCTATCTACTGTTAAAAGAGGTGGGGAGGATTTAGATAAGTCATATAAAGAATCTATGCCAAAAGATGCTTATGCTATGTGGAATAAGCTAAATAAATCTTTAATCGGATTTGATAAAGATAGATGTATAGATTGTGGAGAGTGTATCTCTGTTTGTCCTGTTGGGGCTTTGGTTAGTAGTGATTTTCAATACAAATCAAATGCTTGGGAACTTACAAGAGTACCAGCATCAAACCCACATAGTAGTGATTGTAGTTTGCTTTATTATGAAACAAAACATGATAGCATTATAAACAATAAATCACATAAAATCTATAGAGTTACAAATGATTCACACTATGTATCCCTAAGTGGTGCAGCTAGATTTGCTTTTGATTATGCACTTGATTCAAGTAAAGATGAAGAAAAATTTGCAAAAACCATAGAAGCATTTAAACAAGCTGATACTATAAGTTTTGGATCATATATTACAAACGAAGAAGCACTTATTTTACAAAAACTAAAAGAAAAGTTTGGATATAAGCTTATAAACAACGATGCAAAAAGATATAAGAGTTTTTTAAATGAGTTTGCTCAAACTAGTGGTAAGAGCCTATATAATGGTAGTTTACAAGATATTCATAATAGTAACTTTGTTATAAGTGTAGGAAGCTATTTCAAATCAGATGCACCTAACATAAGATTTGCATTTAATAACTCTATTAGCCTAAACAAAGGTGCGGGGCTATACTTCCATCCACTAGGTGATGTAACTGTAGAAAACTTTGGTAAAAAAGGTAAAACTATAGAGACTATAGCAAATAATCCTATGTCTGAAGAGGCTATTTTATACCTAATCTTAGATCTTTTTGGTAAAGACTTACCAAAAGAAATAAGTGATTATTTAGCATCACATAAAGAGATAAGATCTAAAACTACTATTGAAACTATAAAAGAGAGCATTAAAGAAAAAGTTGTAGATCCACAAACTGGCGAAGAAAAAGAGGTAGAAAAGCTTGTTCCTAAAAAGGTAGAAACCACTGTTGAGTATCAATACACTAAACTACTTGATATAATAGGAGCTGATGAGAGCTTATTAGAGACTATAAACTCTATGCTTGATAAAAAAGATAGTTTTAGCCTAATAATAGGTGAAGATCTTATCAACCACCCAAGAAGCAAAAACCTAGCTCATCTTAGTGGACTTATCCAAAGATATACAGAGTTTAAAGTAGTTATTATACCTACAAGAACAAATACTCTAGGAGTTAGTTTAATCTGTGAACTTGATGATACAACAGGTATTTATACTATTGGTTATAATAGAAGTGGAGATTATACTATAAGTGCTTTGGGTGATGGAGATATGGATATGCCACCACTTCTTCAACAAGAAGGAACATTTACAAATATAGATAAAAGAGTAGTTCCAACCAATGCAGCATTGGCTTATCATGGCTATACTCTAAACGATATAGCAAGAGCCTTAGGACTTGAAGAGGAGTTTACTGTTGATTATACTTCATTGCTACCTAAAGAAAAAGGGTACAAAAGTATAGAATTTGACTCATTAAGTAACTATTTTTCAAATGATTTCAAAGAAAATAGAGGATATTTACTTTCTGTAAGTGATATAAGCTATAATAATAAAGTAGAAAATATTGAATATACTCAACTTGAAGGTGAGCTTATATATCAAGCAAATCCTATCAATCAGTTCAATGAATTTACTGCAAAATCGTCTTTAATAAAAGAGCCTTTTGGATGTTATATGAGCAAAAGTAGAGCTGATTCATTGGGTGTTAATGAAAATGATACTATTATAGTTGAAGCAAATCATATAAGTTTTGAGTTACCTGTAGTAATAGACATTCAACTTAGTGGTGATATGTGCTATATTCCAACATTTAAAAAAGATGCAAAAACTTGTAAACTCTTTAGCAACTCAAGATATGCTAAAGCTGTTATAAAAAAGTAGAGGTGTAAAATGGATCCAATATATTTTCTTGAAACTATAATCAAAGTTTTGGTTGTATTACTGATTTTTTCTGCAATAGCTGGATTTACAACTTATATAGAAAGAAAGATATTAGCTTTTATGCAAAGAAGATTAGGACCTGTGCATGTAGGACCTGCTGGAGTTTTACAGATCTTAGCTGATGGTATAAAACTCTTTACAAAAGAGGATTTTGTACCACAAAATGCAAATAAGCCTATTTTTATGATAGCACCAGTTATAACAGCGGCAACTGCTTTTATAGCTATGAGTGCCGTTCCATTTATACCATCATTTAATATAGGTGGATATACTGTTACTCCTATTATAAGTGATATCAATATAGGTTTACTATTTGTTTTGGGTGTTATGGCAACTGGACTTTATGGACCACTTCTAGCTGGTATGGCAAGTGGCAATAAATGGGCATTGCTAGGGGGAGCTAGAACAACTATTCAACTTTTAAGTTATGAGATAGTTACAGGACTTTCTATACTTGCTCCTTTGATGTTAGTAGGAAGTCTATCTTTAATAGATATCAACAACTACCAAAGTGGTGGTATATTTGATTGGTTACTTTTTACTCAACCTGTGGCATTTATTCTATTTTTGATAGCTGGTTTTGCTGAAACCAATAGAACACCTTTTGACTTACTAGAGCATGAAGCAGAGCTTATTGCTGGATATGCAACTGAATATTCTGGTATGAGATGGGGTATGTTTTTTATAGGTGAGTATGCAAACCTTTTTACAGTATCATTTCTAGTAGCACTTATTTTTATGGGTGGCTTTAATGATCTTTGGTTTATTCCTGGAGGAATTGCTATTATATTAAAAGTTATGTTTTTAATATTTTTCTTCCTTTGGACAAGAGCATCATGGCCTCATATTAGACCAGACCAACTTATGTGGTTGTGTTGGAAAGTATTAATGCCAATAGCTGTAATTAATATTATAATTACAGGCTTAGTAATTATGTTGTAGGAGAATTCATGAACGAACAAATCAAACAAGTAAACAATGATATCCCAAAATCAGATGGATATATAACCGTTCATGACGGGAAATATCCTGATAATAGATGGCAAGAGTTTACTCAAGTTATGAGTAGAACAGTCAAAACTGAACTTTTTGGGGGATTGAAGATTACATTTAAAAATATGGTTGATGCCCTATTTAAAAATGATATGCATACTATCAAATACCCTATGGAAAAACTTCCAGTTAGTCCAAGATATAGAGCAGTACATAAACTACTAGCTCTTTTAGAAAGTGGGAACAATAGATGTATTGGATGTGGACTTTGTGAAAAGATCTGTATAGCTAACTGTATAAGACTTGATACAAAAATAGATGAAAAATCAAGAAAAGAAGTAACTGAATATACTATCAATTTAGGTAGATGTATATTTTGTGGATATTGTGCTGAAGTCTGTCCTGAACTTGCTATTGTTCATGGAGGAAGATATGAAAATGCAAGTGAGCAAAGAGCTCATTTTGTACTAAAAGATGATCTTCTAACTCCACTTGATTTCCTAAAAGATCAACAAGAATTTAGTGGATTTGGTGCACCATCAGATGATGCTGATGAGAAGATCAAAAAAACACCTTTAGCATATTAAGGAGAGGCGATGGAAATAGTAGCTTTTTATTTATTTGCATTTTTAACTATTGCAATGTTTTGTACAACAGTTCTAACAAACAATGCTCTATATGCTCTTAGCTCGTTGGCTGCTGGGATGATATTTATTTCAGCATTTTACTTTTTATTAGATGCAGAGTTTTTGGGTGTTGTTCAAATAGTGGTTTATACAGGTGCTGTTATGGCACTATATGCTTTTGGTATGATGTTTTTTGACACAATAGCTGAAGTAAAAGAAGATATCAAAAACCCTAGATTGGTTTTTATTCTAAGTGGTGGAATTGCCCTATTAATAGTTGTTATACTAACTGCTCCAATAGTAAGTAATAATATTTTAGTATCTCATCCTATCTCTATGGAGTATGGAAACAATGTAAAAGAAGTAGGTATTGTACTATTTACTAAATATCTTGTTCCATTTGAGTTAGCTGCTGTTATGCTTTTGGTAGCTATGATAGGTGGAGTAATCTTAGCAGGTAAAAAAATGGATATCTCTATTACTCAAATGAGTGAAGATGAGATAGATAAACTTAGCTCTTCTGCTGATATTACAAAGGATAAAAAATGATGTTAAATGACTATTTAATTCTTAGTTCTATACTTTTTTGTATTGGGCTTATCGGTGTTATTAGAAGAAAAAACCTTTTAATGCTATTTTTTGCATCTGAGATTATGTTAAATGCCGTCAATGTTGGTTTAGCAGCTATTTCAAAATTTCATGGTGACTTAGATGGTCAAATGTTTGCATTTTTTATTATAGCAGTTGCCGCTAGTGAGGTAGCTATTGGCTTAGGTTTACTTATAATGACTTATAAAAGAAAGAACTCACTAAGTCTAGATAATCTACAAAGTATGGGAGGCTGATTTATGGAAAATCTGTTATATATAGCACTTTTTGCTCCACTTGTTGGATCAATATTTGCTGCTTTTTTTGCAAATTATCCAAAAAAACTAATAACTGGACTTTTCACTTCAGCTATGTTAGGTTTATCGATGATCGCATCGCTAGTACTACTTTCTTGGGTAATTACAGGTAATGTTGTTCATGTTAGGATGTTAGATTGGATAGTTATAGGTAATCTTAATGTTCCATTTGGCTTTGTTGTTGATCAAGTAAGTGCAACTATGATGGTAGTTGTAACAATAGTTTCAACAATGGTTCATATCCACTCTATAGGTTATATGGATAGTGATAAGAGTTTTAATAGATTTTTCTCATATCTATCAGCTTTTGTTTTTTCTATGATGATTTTGGTTATGAGCGATAACTTTGCTGGGCTATTTATAGGTTGGGAAGGTGTTGGACTATGTTCATGGTTACTAATAGGATTTTGGTACCATAAAGAAGATAAACCTTTGGTAAAAGATCTTTATAACTCACCATTTTCAACTCTTTCACCTCACTCATCTATATCTCCAGCATTTGCTGCAAATGAGGCATTTATAACAAATAGAGTTGCTGACCTTGCTATGCTTGTTGGTATGTTTTTGATCTATTGGAACTTAGGCTCTTTACAATATGATGAAGTTTTTGCAAATATTTCTAGCTTAAATACATCAACAGTTGTTGCTATTGCAATATTTTTATTTATTGGTGCTATGGGTAAATCAGCTCAATTTCCATTTAATCAATGGCTTGCAAATGCGATGGAAGGTCCAACACCAGTTTCAGCACTTATTCATGCTGCTACGATGGTTACAGCTGGGGTTTATTTGGTTATTAGAGCAAATGAGATCTATACAGTTGTTCCTGAAGTTGGTGCATTTATAGCTGGACTTGGAGCTTTTGTTGCTATGTTTGCAGCTTCTCAAGCACTAGTAGCTACAAATATGAAAAAAATCATAGCATTTTCAACTCTATCTCAACTAGGATATATGTTTGTTGCTGCTGGACTTGGAGCTTATTGGGTAGCACTTTTTCACTTAGCAACTCACGCATTTTTCAAATCAGTTCTATTTTTGGGTGCAGGAAATGTAATGCATGCTATGAATGATGAGATTAATATCAAAAAAATGGGTGGATTATATAAACATATGCCAAGAACAGGGCTTATTATGATACTAGCATCTATTGCACTAGCTGGTATTTTTCCTTTTGCTGGGTTTTTCTCAAAAGACTTAATTCTTGAAGTTGCATTTGGTAGTGGTTCATATATCATCTGGAGTGTTTTATGGATAACTGCGGGATTAACAGCATTTTATAGCTTTAGACTTATTATGTATGTATTTTTTGGTAAAGAAAAATATCATGAATATGGATACCATCCTCATGAAACTTATGGTTTTGTAATAGCTGCTATGGCACCTCTTGCTATACTATCTATAGTTGCTGGTTGGACTCAAGCAGGATTTACAAATATGGTTACAAGTATCTTACCTCCATTAAATGTTCATGTTGATAATGCAACACTTTGGATGCTTATTATTGTAACTACTGCTATTGTTTTAGTTGGTATTGGATTTGCTGTATTTAAACACAAAAAAGATGAGGCATATTTTGGGGAAGCTCTAAAAAATAGATTTTGCTATAAACTTCTAGCAAATCAATACTATATGCCACTATTTTTTGAAAAAGTAGTTCTTAAACCATATCTTGCAATATCAAGATTTAGCTGGAAAGAGATAGATTTAAAAATAGTTGATACTATTGTAGATGCTATTGCAAAAACTATCTATACTACAGGTAATGAAAGTAGAGTTATGCAAACAAGAAACCTATCCACTGCTTTAAGATGGATGGCTTTTGGTTTGCTTGTATTATTAATTTTGGCGATACTGCTGGTATCAAACAATTAAGGGGTAATTGATGGAATACATTTTATCGATATTAATATTCTTTCCAGCAGTTGCAGCAGCAATGGGCTTTATAGTAAATAAAGACTCTATTAGAATGTATGCTATAACTGTTACAGCTATAGAGTTCTTTTTAAGCTGTGTTTTGTGGTACTCTTTTGATAGCACAAATAGTGGTATGCAATTTATGGAGTTTGTTCCTGTAATTGCGGAATATGGAATAGCTTATAATCTAGGCGTTGATGGAATTTCACTATTTTTAGTTATAATGACTACATTTATGACTATGATAGCGGTTATTGGGCTTACAGAAACAAAAGATCTTAAAAATATGCTTATTACGGTACTATTTTTAGAGATGACTATGGTTGGTGTATTTGTAGCACTTGATGCTATAATCTTCTACCTATTTTGGGAGCTATCACTTGTACCAATGCTTTATATCATAGGTGCATGGGGTGGAAACCTAAGAATCTATGCTTCTGTTAAGTTCTTTTTATATACATTTTTTGGAAGCTTGATTATGCTTGTTGGTATGTTATATCTTGCTTATGTATATTATTCAACTACAGGAAGTTGGAGTTTTGCACTAGCTGATTGGAATATGTTACTTTTACCATACAATATGCAATTATGGCTTTTTATAGCATTTTTTGCTGGATTTGCTATCAAAGTTCCTATGATTCCATTTCATACATGGTTACCTTATGCTCATGGACAAGCACCTACAATAGGTTCTGTTATATTAGCAGCTGTTTTACTAAAAATGGGAACTTATGGTTTTATTAGATTTTCATTACCTCTTTTTCCTGATGCTAGTGTAGCTATGATGATACCTATGGCAACATTGGGACTTATAGCTATTATCTATACGGCAATGGTAGCTTATGCACAAGAAGATATGAAGCAAGTTATAGCATATAGTTCTGTTTCACATATGGGTGTTATTATTCTTGGAACTTTTGCACTAAATGTTGAGGGTATTGGTGGATCTATATTTTTAATGATTAGCCACGGTATAGTCTCTGGTGCACTGTTTATGCTTGTTGGTGTACTTTATGATAGAAGACATACCAAAATGATAGCAGAGTTTGGTGGTATAGCATCTATTATGCCAAAATATGCACTGATTTTTGGTATTATGCTTATGGCAAGTGTAGGATTACCTTTGACTATAGGTTTTGTTGGAGAATTTTTAAGTTTATTAGGATTCTTTAGAGTATCACCAGTTATGGCACTACTTGCTGGAACTACTATTATACTAGGAGCTGTATATATGCTTGTTTTATACAAAAAGGTATTTTTTGGTCCACTAAATAATGAAAACAATAAAACACTAGTTGATGTAAAAGGTAGAGAATTGGCTGCTTTAGTACCACTAGTGGCATTGGTTGTTTTCTTTGGGGTTTATCCAAAACCTATATTAGAACCAGTAGATGCAAGTGTAAAACAACTTGTTCAAACAATGTATGTAAAATCAATAACTCCAAACGCAAAAGAGACTCTTGCACAAGTTAATTCAATAGGGGAGGAAGAATAATGATAGATCCAATCTCAGTAGATTTAGCAAGTCTAAATCTAAAATCTCTAGCCCCTATGCTAGTAGCAGTTGTGGGTGCTTTAATAATTTTATGTATTGATTTGGTAAATAGAAACTTACATAAATCTCTTTATGTAATGCTAACTATTTTGTTTTTAATAGTTGATTTAGGTGTATTACTAGGCTATAGTGGAGCAACAAAAGGCTTTTTTGATCTAATGCTTATAGATGGTATATCGATTTTAGCTCAGTTGATTATTATTATAGCTTCAGGGCTATTTATATTGTTGGCTCTTTCTCAACAAAGATTTCATGAATATAGATATCCAGAGTATTTTTCACTATTTTTATTTATGGTAGCTGGATTTCAGTTTATGGTAAGTAGTGATAATCTTATACTTATATTTGTAGGATTAGAGACTGCTTCTATGGCATTATATACTATTATTGCAATGCACAACCGTGAAAAATCTCTTGAAGCAGCTATTAAGTATTTTACAATGGGTGCTTTAGCAGCTGGATGTTTTGCTTTTGGTATTATGATATTTTATGCTGTAACTGGAAGTATGGAGATATCTCAAATCAATGCTATTTTAGTTGAAAATAACTTTGAGCCATTTTTACCAGTACTTTTGGGTGTAATATTTGTATTTGTTGCACTTGGATTTAAACTCTCTTTAGTTCCATTTCATATTTGGGCACCAGATGTTTATGAAGGCTCAAGTGCAGCAATGGCTGGATATATGTCTGTAGTACCTAAACTAGCTGCATTTGTAGTAGCTTTAAGATTTTTTACTATATTTGTAAATGCAGAGATTTTTTGGGTTGAAATGGTACTTTATGCTACAGTAGTTGTTACTATGACTCTACCAAATATGATAGCCTTAGTACAAACTGATATAAAAAGAATGTTAGCATATAGCTCTATTTCTCATGCTGGTTTTGTTATGGTTGCTATACTACTAGGCACTACTCAAGCTACACAAGGGCTGTTTTTATATTGGATACTATTTTTATTTACAAATCTTGGTGCTTTTTCTATGCTTTGGGTACATAGACAAAAGAAACTTGAAGGATTTGAATCAGATCATCCATTTGAAAAATTCTCTGGTTTGGTTAAAAAATCACCTGTAACTGCATCTATTATGGGACTTTTTATGTTAAGCCTTGCTGGAGTTCCTCCTTTTTCAATATTTTGGGGGAAAATGTATCTAATAGGAGCTGCAATCAATGCTGATTATTTGATTTTGGCATTGATTATGGCTATAAATAGTGCAATTGCGGCTTACTATTATCTAAAACTAGTAGTATATATGTTCTTAAAAGATCCTGTTACAAATGATAAAGTGGAATTTTTAGGAAATGCAAATAATACACTAAAAACTGTAATCGGAGTATCAGCTTTAGTTACAATTTTAGCTATTTTCTTTATCAATCCACTACTTGAACATATATCATACTTTGTTCAAACAAGTGGGTTTTAAGATTTAGTACCCTACTTTAGCTAAATATAGCCCTTTAGAAGGAGCAGGTTTACAGAAAACCTTCTCCTTTTTTTGTAGTTGATTTTTAAGATCTTCTATACTATATCTCTTATCTGAGATAGCAAGTAAAAACCCAACCATAATCCTAACTTGAGAGTGCAAAAATCCATTTGCTTCAAATCTAATAACATATATATCTTTATATGGATAGATTTTTGCATTATAGATTATTCTAATAGTTGATTTGATTTGAGGATTGTGTTTAGCAAAGTACTCAAAATCATAGCTACCAATAAACTCATTTATAGCCTCTTTGATAGCATAATAATCTAGATTTTTAGTATATGTAATAAAATCATCATTAAAAACTGAAGTCTCTTTAGTAGTCAAAAGATATCTATAGACTCTTTTTTTGGCACTATATCTAGCATGAAAACACTCTTTTGCTTCTTGCATAGACAAAATCTTAATAGATGAAGAAAGAGTTTTGTTTAAAATACTCTTTAAAACATCTAGTCTATCTTGCCAAATACTACTATCTAGCTCAAAACTAATCACTTGCCTAAAAGCATGAACTCCTTTGTCTGTTCGTCCACTAAAATCAATACTAGAGTTTATATTGTAAGCTTTAAAAGCCTTATATAAAGCACTTGCAATAGTTGGTTTATCTTTTTGGAGTTGTAAACCATAAAACTTAGCTCCATTATAAGAGATAGTTGCTTTAACTCTCAAACTAATACCTATTTAGAACAAATTTTTTCATTAGTATAAAACCTGCAATACTCCAAATAGCAGATATTATAAAGATGGATTCTATAGGGATATATTTATTTAAAGATATCATCAAGACAATATAAAGAGTAACTACCACCCCAGTATAAAGACTAACTTGCTTTTTCTCATAGCGGGGATTATAATACCCTATAAAAATAATCCAAAAAAGAGAAATCAAAGGAAAAAGTGATATAAGTATATAAAGAGCTAGATCTCTTAATAACTTTTGATCTTTATTACTATTTGCCCAATAAGCTTTGATATTTGAGAAGTTTTGCTCTACAATATTTCTTGGATTTGTATTTAAAATAGTAAGTCTTTTATAATCAATCTGTTCTATTTCATCTTTGATAATAAACGCTCTTCCATCAAATAATCTAAATAAAAATGCTCCATTTTCTATCTCACTTTTTGCTTGATTTGAAGAGATTAACTCTTTTGAACTACTCTCTTTTTTAAACATAGTAATACCATGAAAAACATCATCTTTTTCACTATCTATATAAACAAGCCAATCACCAAATTTTTGTCCATTTTCTGATGCTTTTATATTGAGTTTTGCTTCACTTTTTTTATTTTCTATAAATACTTTTGATAAATCTTTGGTTTTTGGGATTAAACCCAAAGCCACAATAAGTAGTGTTACAACAAGTAAAAGAGTTATTGGCAAAAATATCTTTAAAATCTTATATGGACTTAATCCAAAACTTGTAATTACAATAGTTTCATACTCATTGGATAAATTACTAATAGTCAAAGATAAAGCTACAAAAAAGACTATAGGTAGAGTATAAAGCAAAATACTAGGAACTGAATATAAATAAAGTGTTATAAGTTCCAAAAAGCTTACTTCTATTATAGAAGTTAATGAGGCTATTCTAATAAGATAAATAATAGATGTTATTGCAAAAAGTATAAAAAATATTTGAAAAAAACTAGCCGTTAATTGCGAAAAAAGATATTGTCTTAATTTACTCATTTTATCAACCACTCAATACTAAAATAATCACCAAATAAAAAAAGTATCCAAAATCCCATCACTAGATAGGGTATAAAGGGTGTCTCCCTTTCATATTTTAATCTATTGTATATACTATGAATAAAAGCCATCATACTTCCTAGCATAATAGCATAAAAACCCATTTGTACTCCTAAAAGTCCACCAATCATAGCAAAAATAGGTATATCACCCTCACCAAGGGCTACTTGCTCTTTTAGTGTTTCATCTTTTGTAAGGCGTGATTTGATATTTTGGATATAATATGTTACAAAGATGTTTAATATCACAAAAAACCCAGCAAACATAGCTGAGTTTTTAAAAAATTCTATTAAATTATCTGCTAAAAATGGAATTATTATCAAAACTATTATAAGTAAATAATCAGGCACAGCCTTATATCTATAATCAATAGCACTTAATAAGATCAAAATATAGCAAAGAGTGATAAATAAAATCCCATCTAAGCAAAAGCCTACTTTAGCTAAAATAAAAGCTGCTACTAGCAAAAATATAGATATAATTTTCTTATCAAAGATAAACTCTTTGATACTAAACTCCACCAAACCTTCTCTCCCTTTTTGAAAAATCACTTATTATATCATCTAGCTCATATATATCAAAATCTGGCCATAGAGTTTTGGTAAAAAAGTACTCCGCATAAGCACTTTGCCATAGTAAAAAGTTGGATATTCTAACCTCTCCACTTGTTCTTATAACCAAATCCACATTTGGTGCATATGCACTATCAAGATATTTTTCTATTATTTGTGGAGTGATCTCTTCACCTACTTTTAGTGCTTTGTTTACTGCTCTACTTATCTCATCTTGTGAACCATAGTTTAGTGCTAAAGTTTGTGTAAGTCCACTACAATTTGATGTTTTATCTTCTACATATTGTATAGTTTCTTGTAAATTTTTACTAAACTTTTCAATATCCCCTATTGCTTTAAATCTAATATTGTTTTTTAGATAGGTATCAAGTTCAGATTTTAGATATCTCTCAAGCAACCTCATCAAAAAATCAACTTCAAGCTTTGGTCTGTTCCAGTTTTCTGTACTAAAAGCATAAAGAGTAAGATATTTTATACCTATTTTTGCACAGTGTTCTGTAATAGCTCTTACTGTTTTGGCTCCTTCTTCATGCCCAGCAGTTCTTTTGAGCCCTCTATCTTTTGCCCATCTTCCATTGCCATCCATAATAATAGCAATATGCTTTGGGAGTTGATTTTCTACTATTTTACTCATCAAACTCCTTAGCCAACATCTCTATAAGCTCTAAAGATAGATCTAGCTTATCTCCACTAAAATTGTAGCTTTTATCCTTTAAAATAAGCTCTATACTATTTGAGTTAGTCCCAAAACTACTACTATCTTTTAGAGTATTTAAGCATACTCCATCAAGATTTTTATTTATAAGCATATTTTTTGCATTTTGTTGTGCATTTACACTATCAAGTTCAGCTTTAAATCCTATAGTATAGGTACCCTCTTTGTTTAAGCTTGATAATATATCTATATTTTTTTCTAGCTCCAAATTCCAGCTATCTCCTAAAGTATCTTTTTTGATCTTACCACTTTGTGGAAACTTTGGTACAAAATCACTCACCGCTGCAACACTAAAAAAATATGGTTTTTTTTCTATAAGCTCTTGTTTTGTCATATCCATAATAGTAGTTTTTGTTAAAACTCCCTTTTTTGCTACACTAATAGACTCTTTTAGGTATTCCATCATCTCTACACTATTTTCAACCTCAATCATATGGATACCTTGAGGTATATATTCATTAACACTAGATGTTTTAACCAAACAAACATCTGCACCCTTATAATATAGTGCCTTTGCTAAAGCTACTCCCATTTTACCACTAGAAAAGTTGGAAATATATCTTACATCATCTATCTTTTCTCTAACTCCCCCACTACTTACTACTACTTTTCTATACTTCCAATACTCATCTTCTAAAAGCTTAGAAACTGCTACATCATAGATAGTTTGTGGATCAGCCATAGCCCCATCACCTATATCTTTACAAGCTAACTCTTTGCTTTGAGTAGCTATAACTTCAAAATTACAAAGTTTTAGCATCTTCAAACTTGCTTGTGTAAAAGGATTTTGTATCATATTTGTATTTGCACTAGGAGCTATAAGCTTAACTCTTGGATAAGCTAAAGCTATTTGTGTGATTAGGTTATCTGCTATACCTTGGCTTAGTTTATTTATAGTATTTGCTGTTGCTGGAGCTATGATGAAAAGATCAGCCCACTTGCCTATAGATATATGGTTATAATCACTTTCCCAACTCTCGCTACTACTATCTAAAACTTTTTGATTTGTCAAAGCTTCAAAAGTAAGCGGAGTTATAAACCTCTTAGCATCTTCACTCATCACTACTCTTACATTTGCTCCAGATTTTACAAAAAGCCTTACAAGTTCACAACTTTTATATATTGCTATACTTGAAGTTACTGCTAGTAGGATATTTTTATTTTCTAATATTTTCATTTTTTTGCCTTTTTTGCAAAAAATCTATGAAAAAAGCCTGAAATCGACTCTTGCTTAACTCTTGTAAGTACCAAATCACCCTCTTTTGGATTTTTGGTTACTGTTGAACCTGCTGCAATTATTACATTATCTGGGATATTAAGTGGAGCTACTAGCTGTGTATCACTTCCTATAAAGACATTTTTACCTATGATTGTTTGATACTTAGCTACTCCATCATAGTTGCATGTAATAGTTCCTGCACCTATGTTTGTACCGCTATCTATTATACTATCACCTATATAGCTAAGGTGTCCAGCTTTTACATCAAAAAGATTTGATTTTTTGATCTCTACAAAGTTACCTATATGTGATAAATCCACTACACTCTCAGGTCTAATCCTAGCCATAGGTCCAATAGAGCTATTTTTTATAATAGAGTCTTCTACTATTGAGTTTTGTTTAATATGTGAAGAGACTATCTTACTATTTCCTAGCAAACTAACACCATTTTCTATGATAGATTCACCCTCTATTTGAACACCTTCTTCTATATAGATAGTATCTGGTAAATTCATCAAAACTCCACTTTCCATAAAGGCTTTTTTGATTCTATTTTGATGTATAGTATTTGCATTTGCTAGGTCATATTTGCTATTTACTCCTTTGAAGTTCTCTTCATTTACCTCTATGGCTTTAACTTCAAGCTTTGATTTTATAGCCATCTCTACTAAGTCTGTTATATAGTACTCTTTTTGAGCATTTTGATTTGTTAGTTTTGGCAAATGTGATAGTAAAAACTCCTTATCAAAAGAGTATATTCCAGCATTTGCTGTAGTAATATCTAGTTCACTACTACTACAATCTTTTTGTTCTACTATTTTTTGAACTAATCCATCTTTTATTATAACTCTACCATATCCATCTGCATTTTTTAAGTTTAAGACACTCATTACTATAGGTGTTGATTTTGAAGAGATTGCTAGTTTTTCTAGCTCACTTGCACAAATAAGTGGCATATCACCATTTAGCACCAAAACTTTTTCATATTTTGGCTCTATATTCCTAACTGCTCCACCAGTTCCAGGGAGATTTATAAAGTCTTGGATATGATAGTTGATATTATCAAAGTATTTTTGCATACTATCTTTTACCAAATCAGATTGGTTATATAAAATCACATGTATATCATCACTTATTTTCAAAGACTCTTTTATACTATAATACAACATCTCTTTACCAGAAATCTTATGCAATACTTTAGGTAAGCTTGATTTCATCCTAGTTCCTGCTCCAGCAGCCAAAATAATAATTGATAATTTTTCCATTTTAAATCTTTACTTCATGAATTTCTTTTTTTAGTATCTCTACAGCTTGTTCTATAGAGGCTTTTGTCTTAAGATCACTTATAGGCTCACTCAAAAGTCTATCAAGCTGATTCTCTTTTTCCAAAAAAAACTTTGTTACAGCGATACTTTTTGGATTTTTATTATACATTAAGCATCCTGATTTTAACAAAACAATCATAAGCTTTATATGCCCCAAAATAGTTGCATAGTTAAGCACCGTATATCCAGCTCCATCAGGAAGATTGATATCTGCACCATTTCTTATCAAGATATGAGCTATTTTGTAGTTGCCTTTCCACTGCGTATGATGAAGTGGTGTTCTTCCTTGTTTATCTTTTTCATTTAGATTTGGCTTTTTTTGTAATAGTTTTTCTACTATTTCTATATCATCAGCAATCACAGCTTTATGTAAGACTGTTCTACCATCTTTGTCTTTTGCATTTACATCTACTTTAAACTTTAATAAAAACTGTAGCTTTTTGATAAATATCTCTTTTTGGGCTATTGATTTAATCCTAATACCATAATCTATCAAAAGTGACAAAGGCGTATTACCCTCACTATCTTGTAAATTTGCATCTGCATTGTTGTTAAGTAAAAGCTCTATTAACTCCAAGTCATCATATGATATTACCTTAAAAATAGCAGTTTGTCCATTGCTTTTTTGCCTATTTAATCTAGGATTTAAAAGTAAAAACCTTTTTAATATAGATATATAATCCCTATTTGTATCTATATTCAAAAAGTATTTACTCTCAGCCTTTTTATCCTCTCTTTGTATAAGTATTATCTCTATTAGATCATCTATTATACTATTTTCTTCACTATCTATTTTATTGATATCTGCACCATTTTTAAGTAGGAAATCAATCATCTCTATATTATTATAGCCTTTTAAAACAGCATAAAAAAGTACAGTTTTGCCATCTTTATCAACGGCATTGATATCAACTCCAGCATCAAGCAAAAACTTCAATGTATCATAGTTTTTTCTCATCATCTCTTTAAAAAGTAGTGTTTTACCATCTTTATCTACTCTATCAACAGCAAGTCCCATCTTAATAAGCTTGGAAGTAAGAGTTAAATAATCTCTTTCAGGTTTGATATTTTTATATTTTCCATCTAGTTTAATAAAAGGATCTTTGAGCAATGATAATATATACATAATCTCATCTAAAAGAGTTTTATCCTCTTTGTCTTTTTGGTTTAATCTTGCACCTTTTTTAACTAAAAGTTCTATAACTTCTATATTATCTGCACCAAAAACAACTGCATTAAATAAAGGATTTTGACGATTGTTGTCACTTATTGTTACATCTATACCATCTTGACTTATCATATAGAGTGGAATTTGGCTATTTTCACTTAAAACTGCTTCAAAAATAGCACTTTGTCCATTATTATCAACTTTATTTATATTTGGTGTTCTATTTAACGCCTCTATCACTATATCAAGATTTCCACTTAAAACTGCATCAAATAAAACAGTTCTTCCATAGTTATCACTTATACTTAAATCTGGATCAAAGCTAAGTAGGATTTTAAAGATTTTATGACTTCCTTCTATAGCAACATCTTGTAAAACACTTCTACCTGATGAATTAACTCTATTGATACTAGCACCATTTGATAATAAAAACTTTACAAGCAAACTATCCTCTTTGCTTATAGCTTCATCTAAAATAGTTCTACCATAAATATCTTCTTGATTTAGATTTATTCCATATTTAAGTAATATCTTTATTGAATCAAGTTTTTTTCTTTTTGCAAGTTCAAAAAGTAGTGTTCTATTGTTGTGATCTAGTTGATTTACATCTGCACCACTTTCTATAAGTTTGATAATCTTTTTTTCATTGATAATCTCTTTAAATAGCTCTTTTTTTAAGGCATCATCAACATTTACTTTAAATAGTCCTAACATCTATACCTTCTTAAAAATTATCATACATCTATATTGTACTAAAAAATATGTTAATATTTTCTTTTTCTATTTTTATACTTTGTACTACCTTGTTGTTCTACCTTATTTTGATGGTCTCTTTTTTTATAAAATATCTGTTTTTTATCAAATTCTTCTTTTTTTCTTTTGATACCTATAGCAAGAGAGTTTTCTATAAATTTATTGATCAATGTTCTATAATGCAAAGCCCTAGTACTATCTACGAAAATATGCGGGAATTTATAACTAAGCCATAAATAAAGCGTTATTTTTCTTATCTCATCTTCTGCTCTTAGTAGCTCATCTTCATCTTTTGCATTTCTTGATAGTGTTATACTTGATTTATACTCTACTGTTTTTTGCTCTTTGATGGATTTTATATACAAAATATATGCCCTTTTAACCAAAGGGGATTTTATAGCCATAGGAGCTTGTGCTAAAATATATTTGATATCAAGCTGTACATTTGAAACAACCTGCTCTATTATCTTGGTATTATCTAGCATAGAGTTTATATTTGTTGCTATAAATGGACCAGAGAATTTCATATTTTTTGCATAAAAATTGGCAATCTCAAAAAGATTTTTTGTATTTAGATATTTTGCAAGATCTCCTATTTGTGAAGTTGTAGCCTTTACTTTAAATGGTGGTTTTATAGTTTTAATAGGCTCATCTATCATATATGAGATATAATCCAATGTTTTTTTATCAGTTGCTCCAATATATCCATATTCATGCAAACCATACCTTCCAGCACGACCTGAAATCTGAACTATTTCATTTGAACTAAGTCCTCTTTTTTGTTGGCCATCAAACTTTTGATATGTTGTAAAAAGAAGTGTTTTAATAGGTAGATTTAAGCCCATAGCTATTGCATCGGTGGCTATTAGTATATCTGTTTTACCTTCTCTAAATCTCCTTGCTTCACTTCTTCTTACTTCTGGACTTAAGTTACCATAAATAACTGATACTTTATAGTGTTTTGATAACTTTTGCTTTAAAGCCAATACCTCCGCTCTACTAAATGCCAATAAAGCCGTTTGAGGCTCTAAGTTTTTTAAGCTAGTTGGCTTTTTATTTACTACAAGATCATTTTTTCTTTTAAACTTTTTGATGATTAGCTCTTCACCTAGATACTCTGCTATCTTTTTGACTGCTTCAAGAGCATTTACGCTACCTGTCATATATATATCATATGCAGGAGCTCCTAGTATGGCATTGACCCATGCCCAGCCTCTATCTTCATCATCTAACATCTGCACTTCATCTATTACACAAACATCTACTACCAAATCATAGTTGATCATCTCAATAGTAGAGCTTATATGTGTACCATCTTCATCAAAGATCTCCTCTTCACCTGTAATAAGCGATGCACAAATACCATCTTGTTTAAGATCTTCATACCCTTCAAGAGCTAGTAGCCTAAGAGGTGCTAGATAGATACCACAATCAGCACTTTTAAGATGACTCATAGCCTCATAAGTCTTACCACTATTTGTAGGACCTACAAAAAAGTGCAATCTTCTTTTGAGTTTTCTTGCTTGAGAGTAAGTTAATGCTAGATCACAGTTTAATAGTTTTTTTAATTCTTCTTGCCATTTATTAATCATATGATATAATATCACAAATTAGGTAAAAATAGGCAACTTTTATGAAAACAGATAATCCAATCAAAAATCATTGTAACTATATAGGCATTTGCGGTAGCTGTGTTTTAGGAAATCTAAACTATGAAGAACAGTTAGCTTTCAAAACAAAAGAGCATATAAATAACTTTTCTACTTTATATAATGGAGATATTGAGATATTTAGATCCCCCGCTCTTGGGTTTAGATCTAGAGCAGAGTTTAAACTCTATCATCAAAATGGAACACTTTTTTATGCTATGGTTGATAGAGACAAAAAGTATCTTTGTATAGATATGTGTATGATAATTAGTAAAGAAATACAAACTCTTATGCCAAAACTTTTACATATTTTAAATAGTAAAGAGATATTGGGTCATAGAGCTTTTATGGTTGAGTTTTTGTCCAATGAAAATGAAATGCTTGTTACTATAGCATATCATAAAGTACTAGATGATGAGTGGATAAAAGAGGCAAAAATAATAGAAAAAGAGCTAAATATCAAGCTTATAGGTAGAAGCAGAGGTCAAAAGATAGTATTAAGTCAAGACTTTATAACAAATACCATATCAACAGATGAGTATATGTTTAAAGTTATCCAAAAAGAAGGAGCCTTCTCTCAGCCAAATAGCTTTTTAAATAATCATATGATCTCTTGGATAACTAAAAACATCCCAAAAACCAAAGATCTATGTGAGCTATATTGTGGTGGTGGTAACTTTACACTACCACTTAGTAGATATTTTGATAGAGTCTTAGCAACAGAAATCTCCAAGACCTCTATTGCTAGTGCAAAGCAAAGTTGTGAACTAAATGGTATTACTAATATAGAGTTTATTAGGATGAGTAGTGAGGAGTTTGTAGAAGCACTTGAAGCAAAAAGAGAGTTTAGAAGACTAAAAGATGTAGATCTATCAAAATACTCTTTTTACAATAAAAATAAAAGTTCAACTATCTTTGTAGATCCTCCTAGAGCTGGACTAGATGATGGAACACTTAAGCTTGTTGGGGATTTTGATAATATTGCTTATATCTCATGCAATCCTACTACACTCTTTAGAGACTTACAAACTCTATGCAAAACACATAAGATTATAAAATTTGCTTTTTTTGATCAGTTTGTTTGGAGTCCTCATATAGAGTGTGGCGTTATATTAAAAAACGCTAAGCTATGATTTTAGGGTGCTTTTAGGTATTTGTTTAACTATTTTATTATTTTTAACTATATTTTAATATAACTTTAAGATAACTTTAGCTAATGTTATTAAAATAATATTCAAAAGGTCATCTTATGAGAATTAATACAAATGTAAACTCACTAAATGCTCAAGAAAATGCAACTATAACAAATGCAAACCTTAAAAGTTCATTGGAAAAGTTAAGTTCAGGTTTAAGAATCAACAAAGCTAGCGATGATGCTTCTGGTCTAGCAATAGCTGATAAGCTTAGAACACAGGCTAGTTCTATAGGTCAAGCTATATCAAATGGTAACTCAGCAGTTGCTCTTACTCAAATAGCAGACAAAGCTATGGCTGAGCAATCAAATATCTTAGATATAGTAAAACAAAAATTACTACAAGCTTCAACAGCTACAACAAGTAGTGCTGGTAGAGGTGCTATAGAAAAAGATATTACTAAGCTTTTAGATCAGTTAGATAATATCGCTAAACAAACAAACTATAATGGTATTTTATTACTCCAAGCAAGTGATGGTGCAGCAGCTAGTTCTTTGACCTTCCAAATGGGTGAAAGCAAAGACAATATCATAACAACAACTGGTTCTGTTCAGTCAAATATTAGTGGTTTAGGTTTAACTAATCTTAAATCTCAAGTAACAAACTTAAGTCAGGCGACTGGTGCATCTACAGCAAGAGGCTTACTAGAGACAGTAGATAATGCTATAAATAAACTAAACGGATGGAGAGCAGACTTTGGTTCTACTCAAAACCAATTAGAATCAGCTATAAGAAACCTTAGTACTCAACAAACCAATATCAAAGCAGCTGAGTCTGTGATAAGAGATGTTGATTATGCACAAGAAAGTGCTAACTTCAATAAGCAAAACATAGTCTCACAGGCTGGAACTTTTGCTATGAGCCAAGCAAATCAAGTTCAACAGAATGTGCTTAGACTACTTCAGTAGTAATCTACAATAAACTCTCTTTAACCCAAGCTCTTTTTAGGGCTTGGGGTTTTTATTTTCTCTCTTTTTTATAAATCCAAACTCTTCAAATATCCTCACTTAGGTCTAAAATATAGTAAATATTAGAAAATATTGATTATTTTATAGAATATTGCTTAATCTTGTGTATATTTAAGCTAGATTTAAGAAATGTTGTGTCATAATTCTTTCAGTTAAAAACCAAAACAAAGGATACAAAATGAGAATCAATACAAACGTAAACTCACTAAATGCACAAGAAAATGCAACTATAACAAATGCAAACCTTAAAAGTTCATTGGAAAAGTTAAGTTCAGGTTTAAGAATCAACAAAGCTTCAGATGATGCTTCTGGTCTAGCAATAGCTGATAAACTTAGAACTCAAGCAAACTCTATAGGTCAAGCTATATCAAATGGTAACTCAGCAGTTGCTCTTACACAAATAGCAGACAAAGCTATGGCTGAGCAATCAAATATCTTAGATATAGTAAAACAAAAATTACTACAAGCTTCAACAGCTACAACAAGTAGTGCTGGTAGAGGTGCTATAGAAAAAGATATCTCTAAACTTTTGGATCAGTTAGATAATATTGCTAAACAAACAAACTATAATGGTATAACATTGCTTCAAGCATCTGCTTCTAGTTCAGAAGCGGCTAGTTCTTTGACATTCCAAATGGGTGAGAATGCAACAAATACTATTACAACTTCAACTGGAGTTAAATCAAATGTAAGTGGTTTAGGCTTAGGTGATGTAAGAACTGCAGTTGCAAATGGTTCTGGTACATTACAAGGAGCAGCTGGTGCTTCTACAGCTAGAGGTTTACTAGAAAAAGTAGATGCAGCTATCGATACTCTAAATGGATGGAGAGCGGACTTTGGTTCTACTCAAAACCAATTAGAATCAGCTATAAGAAACCTGGGAACTCAACAAACCAATATCAAAGCAGCTGAGTCTGTGATAAGAGATGTTGATTATGCACAAGAAAGTGCAAACTTCAACAAACAAAACATAGTCTCACAAGCTGGAACGTATGCTATGAGCCAAGCGAATATGATACAACAGAATGTGTTAAGACTACTTCAGTAGTCTTAAATCTACTTCTTTTCTTTTACCCAAGCTCTTTGGAGCTTGGGTTTTTGTTTAACTTAATCTTTGTTATAATAAACAGAAAGGTTTATTTTGCAGCTAGACGAGATCCAAGAGACACTTTTACAAATCTACCATAAAAACTTACAAAACTTACAACTATATGATCATGGCCTTTATGAAAAGGTGATATCTTTTGAAAAGATGGATAAAGAAGAGTACTTTATAGACTTCAAAGAGTCAAGATTTGAGCTAAGCAGTATAGATGGCATATCTACATATAACTGTGATCCTTTCTATGATGCTGATTATAGAGTATCAAAGCTTAGCCAAGTATCCTCTTTTAGCCTAATCAAAGATCATCTTTATGTGATAGGAATAGATAAATATCCAGATCATATCAACACCTCAAACTATCTAAATGAATTTATCAAAAAGATTGATTTTTCACAGATAGAGCCTTTAGATATAGCAAAAAAGTTTGTTTTTATAGGTACACTTTTGGGAGTGCATATCAACTATATCCATAGAAAAGTCAAAGCAAATAGCTACTTAATAGTTGAGCCAAACTTAGAGATCTTTCGTCTTTCGCTTTTTTTGTGTGATTATAGTGAGCTTTTTGAAAGCTCAAAACTATTTTTTGCTATTGGCAAAAGTCAAGTTGAGCTAAGAAAAACTCTATCAAGCTTTTTAGCTTATCAATATCAATACAACCATTTTATACCCTTTGAGACTGCAAGTATCAACTATAGTCATATCATAGAAGATATAAATATCTTACTTTTGGATCTAAGCCCTATGATATATCCTTTTTCAGAGTATTTAGTAAGTCTATCTAGGGGTACTACTTATCTTAGATCCTCAACGAATGGCATAATCAAACTTAAAAACACTCACGATCTACTAAGCTCCTATCCCATACTCTATCTAGGAGCTGGTCCATCACTTGCCAAAGAACTAGAGTGGATCTATATAAATCAAGACAAAGTTATCATAGTTGCTAGTGCAGCAGTGCTAAAAAGACTAGAGCTTTTAAGTATAGTTCCTGATATTATAGTTGTTATTGATGGGCAAAGAGATGCTATCAAAAGGCAGTTTGATGTAGATAGTAAACTCTATCAAGATAGTATTATTTTTGCATCAGTTCATATAGATGAAGAGATATTTGCCTTGCTAAATAGCTCAAATCTATACTTAACACCTAGCAATATAGAGTTTGTAGAAGATATTGGGGTACAAAGTGGTGTAACTGTAGGTGATGTGGGTGTAGATCTACTTCTTAGACTTGGTGCTAAAGAGCTATATTTGCTAGGCTTTGATATGGCTATCAAAGAAGATGGCAAAACTCACGATGGACTCCACTCTAGCTCTACAGTACGACTAAATCTAGATAATAGCAAAAGTTCAAATATAGACTATAACACATATATATTTTGGCAAAAAGGTAACCATAAAAATATGGTACCTACTACTATGCTATATAGATCTATGCTTGAATCTATGGAAGAAAAAATAGCTCTTTTTAATGATATAAATATCTACAATCTCTCATCTCGTGGGGCATATATAGATGGTACTAAGCCAACTTATATCACAAAAGAGATATTTAGCAAGTTCAAGAGTTTGAAAAAAGTTGCTATATCAAATCAAATCAAAACAGAACTAAATAAAATAGTTAAAAGCTCTTTTAGTACAAAGGATATAAGCTACTTTAAAAAAGAGCAAAAACTTCTAAAAAAGCTACAAAAAAGCAATAACTTCCTAAAAAGCTTCTATACTATATACTCCGCTCATCAAAGCTCTATAAGCTTACAAATCATAGACAAATACTTAGAGCTTATCTTAGCTTATCTTGATATTACTCAAGATCAAGAGCTTTTTAAGAGCCAAATTCAAGAAATAATTTCTAGGCTTTTATTGGCCACTAAGTCTTAGAAGCTCTTGTTTGTAGCTATTAACTATAGATTTTAGTTGATATACATATAGATGTTGGATTTTTTTTAGGCTTTTTGGCTTAAATCTTTTATCTCTATCGTTTAGATTGTATTTGATAAATCTAACTATTACAAAATAGTAGTTTAAGATTATCTCACCTAAGATATTGTAATTACCTAATAGCATATACATAGTATTAAAAAACCTATCTATTTGTTTATCTAGCTCATCACTACTTGATATTTGTAACTCTAAGATATCATCTAAAAGCTCTAGTAAAACATCATATTTTGCTATTTTCTCATCTAGATGATGATAGCTACTCTTATCATAAATACTTGCTTTTTGCTCTATAAAGTCAAATAGATCTTTTATATATTGCTTTTTATCTTTTTGAGTAGAAATATCTATAGTATCTATATCTTTATACTCCACTTCTTCTATATAAGCTCCATCTTTGCTTAGGTTGTAGATGTATTGATCTGCTTTTTTGATAGATCTAATAGCTTGGTTATACTCCATCAAAGAGGCATAAAAAAGCCTTGTAGTAGGTACTTCTTTGTGATAGTTGCCTTTAACAAATATCAAATCCTCTCTTAGTGAAAAGCTTTGTTTTTTTGAAAGCTGTTTTTTAGCTAAGCTATCTTTATCTAGCTCAAACCCCTTTTGATGCTCTCTTGAGCTATCGTGAGTAAGTCCAGTGGAGCTATCAAGTGCTAGATCTATACCCAAAAGATAGATGTTTTTTGCATTTAGATATAAAAGTATCTTAAAAGTAGCCTCTCCTACACTAAGTCCCCCTATAGCTACACTATCCTTATAAAAAGAGATCAAAGTCTCAAATATAAAAGTATTATCTAAAGTATGAGCAAATCTACTAAGTACATTATCATGTGTATTAGCTGCTAAGATCTTGATAGGTTTAGCTAAAAAAGAGCTATCTAATCCTTGAAATTGGCTCAAAAATACACCATCTTGGGGATCTACACTTGTAATAATATCTGGTATGATGCCATGACTATTTAGTCTTTTTAGGGCTGCTCCCATAGCTACTATGATGAATTTGTCTTGATTTTGCTCTAGCCATGCTATGTTTTTGCCAAGAGACGGCCCAGCACCTACAAAAACTATAGGCTTATCCTCAAAAAATTGTGAGTCCATATCTTTTGTAAAATCTAGGGTTTTGTATTGTTTGATATTTGTTATAGTTTTATTTAAGATATTTTTCATAGTAGCTCTATAGTTAAACAAAAATGGATCTTTATCTATAGTAGAGCTAACTATTAGATCAAAATATTTATCTACTTGATAGTTGGTGCTATAGTATTTGAAAAATTGGTTATTTATCATATCGTTTTGGAAAAACAGTGTAAACTTCTCCATAAAAGCACTCTCATCTTCCATAATAGCAAATACTACACTTTTGCCACTTCTAGCTAGTAGTGAATAGTCACATACAAACAAAGATAGCCTAAAAATCTCTAGATTTGCTTCACATACAAAGTGGTTGGTAGAGTTGATCTTAGTAAGTATCTTTGGTATATGTCGCCCTAGTAAAGTACCTATAAATAAAAACTTATCTATTTTTTTAAACTTTTTATTTTCTACATCTAGTGCAAGATTGGCTCCATATTTGTATTGAGCTATATCTAGTTGTACTTGAAAATTGCCTATGTCAAAAAGCTCAAGTTTGTTATGGCTTAGATCTGTGGTGTTTTGATGATAATAAGAGGCATTAAAGAGGCTTATTGTGTTTTTGCTATCGAAGTTTACATCTCTTACGGCTTGGTTGTTGTATTGTTTTGGTTTTTTGCTATAAAGATAATTTTCTGTATGGCTATCATAGATATCAAAATCCCCATTGTTTTTGATAAACTCCAAAAAATATCTCTCTTTATAAGCACCACTTGATATAGCATCACTTAAGTGTGCCACTCTTTCATACAAAGCTGTATCATACTGTGATAAAAATCTAAGATTACCACTAAAAGTAGTCATCAATGCTTCATATAAAACCTCTTCTTGCTTAGTCATAAAAAACCCCTATCATAAATGAGGTCATTTTAGCCAAAGTTTATGTAAAGTTTTCTGAAATATATACACTAATCTGTTTTTAAGAAATGTAATAGTAAGATTTTAGAATTACTTTAGATAAGTTGTAGTATAATAAACTAATTTAAGTTTTAAGGATAAAAAGTGATCGTTCCACCTTATGAAGCCAAATGCTATGGAGCTGTACATATAGATAACTATCTTAGTTTTATAGGATTTTGTAAAAAGGTCTATAGTGATGAAGTCTGTAAGGTGGATGTTTTTTTGGATGATGAAAAAATAGATACTATCCTTTGCGACAAAACTGTGGATAAGATAGAACAGATCTATGAGATAGGTAGCCACTGCTTTAAGTATGAGCTAGATGATAAATACTTTGATAAAAGACATATGCTTAGCTTCAAATGTGATGGTGAAGAACTCCTTCACTCTCCTATAGAGACTATCAGCAAAGATGATGAAAAATACAATGAGTATAAGTTTTTACATAGCTTAGAAAATACCAACTATGATGAACTAAAAGATATGTATAAACCAAATAGTATAGGGTTTTTAGCTACTAGGGAGAATTTGGAGGATGAGGAGTTTGTGGGGTATATAAAATACATTTCAGATAATTTTAGAGATAGTGCAATAAATTGTTTTTACTATAGTGGCAGCCCAAAGTCTAATAAAATATTAAAAAATATTAAGAATATTGAGTATATTAATATATCTTCTATTAAAGATATGGTAGAAAATATGGAAATATATATACAAAATTCAAATATTCAAAACAATAAATTAAGAGAAATTTTATTGACAAATTTTGATAATATATTCTGTATTGTTTACAATAAAGATATTTTTGAACTAACACTGAAAGAACACTCAAATATGTCTATGAAAAAAGGTTTTCCATATTTTGATAATCCCACTTATTTTGGGTTTACTGATAAAGAAATAACAAAATCAAATGGGAATATGCATTCCCTTATTAATTTTAATTTTTTTGGCATAGACTTTGATATAGATATTAATCAAAGCACCAAAGATTACTTAAATTTTAATATATATAATGTTATAAACAACAAAGAGTATAAAAGATATAGAAATAATTTATTTTTGAAATTTAAACAATACTGTAAGGAAAAAAATGAATATTAACAATTTTATAAATCAATATACTAATAATTTAAAAAATTTATTAGATAATATAGATAAAAATGAGATTTCTAAAATTATAGAAGCTTTAGATAAATGTGAAGAAAGTGGTTCGAATATATATATAATTGGTAATGGTGGAAGTGCTGCAACTGCCTCACATATGGCAAATGATTTAGCTGCTGGATTAAAACTTAGAGAGATAAAAAATTTCAATGTTGAAAGCCTAAGTGATAATAGTTCTGTATGTACAGCAATTGCAAATGATATAGGGTATGAAAATATTTTTTATGCACAACTTAAAAATAAACTTAAAAAAGATGATGTTGTTATAGCAATTTCTTGTAGTGGAAATAGTGTAAATATTGTTAAAGCTGTTGAATATACAAAAAAGATTGGAGCGACTATTATAGGGCTTACTGGTTTTGATGGAGGTAAGCTAAAAGAGTTATCAGATATAAAATTCCATGTGAATACTTCAAAAGGTGAATATGGCTTGGTTGAAGATATGCATATGATTTTAGATCATATTATATACTCATACTATATATCTTTGAAGCCTGAAACAAAATCTAATTATACAATGGAATAATATGTTAAAAATCGGTATAGCAGGATTTGGAAAAATTGGTCAAGTAAGAGCTACAGAAATATCTAAAAATAGTAATACTGTATTAAAAGCTATATATGATATTAAAAAACCAAATAAACTAGATGAAGAGATTGTATTTTGCACATCTTTTGAGGAGCTTTTAGATCAAGATATTGATGCAGTTTTTGTATGTGCCTTTAATGATGTTCTTGCAGACTATACAACTAAAGCTTTAAAAGCTGGAAAACATGTATTTTGCGAAAAACCACCTGCTAGAACAAGTCAGGAGTTAGAAAGTGTAATTACAACTGAAAAAAAATCTGGCAAAGTTCTAAAATATGGATTTAACCACAGATACCACTACTCAGTTATAGAAGCTAAAAAGCTTATAGAATCAGGAGAAATGGGAAAACTTCTTTGGTTGAGAGGAGTTTATGGTAAAGCTGGAAGCATAGACTACGATAAAAATTGGAGAAATTATAGACACATTTCAGGTGGTGGAATACTTATAGATCAAGGTATTCATATGCTGGATCTTATGAGATATTTTTCAGGACAAGATTTTAAACATATTAACAGTTTTGTGACAACATCATATTGGAATATTGAAGCTGAAGATAATGCTTTTGCTATTATGCAATCAGATGAAAAAGTAACAGCTACACTACACTCAAGTGCTACTCAGTGGAAACATAAGTTTTTGTTAGAGATGTGTTTTGAAGAGGGGTATATAAATCTTGATGGAATATTATCAAGTACTAGAAGCTATGCACCAGAAAAATTGATAGTTGGTCGTAGAGAGTTTGAAGATATAACCTTTGCAATGGGAAAACCAAAAGAGACTACTACTTGGTTTGAAAATGATGACTCTTGGAAACTTGAAGTTGATGAGTTTATAAATGCAATTTTAGGAAAATCAACGATTCAAAATGGAACAAGCGAAGATGCCATAGAGACATTAAGACTTGTTGAGCGAATATATGAAAATTCAGGATTTTATAGTGATAAATAACTTAACTCTTGGCATTACAACGGTTGCATTTTCTAAAAATCAACTTCTAGTAGATAAAGTAAAAAAACTAGGATTTAAAAAAGTTTATATTAATGAGAATTTTAAAAGATTTACTCAAGTTGAACTTATAGAGTTTCTTTCTAAATGTGATTTAGCTATTGTAGGGCTTGATAATATTAAAGAAGATATATTATCAAAAGTACCAAAATTACGAGCAATTTCAAAATATGGAGTTGGGCTTGATAATATAGATTTTGAAGCATGTAAAAAATATAATACTGAAGTATTACATACTCAAGGAGTAAATAAACGATCAGTTAGTGAATTGACTTTGGGATGTGTATTGTCACTGTTAAGAAATATCTATATATCTTCAAATCTTCTAAAGCAAAATATTTGGGAAAAAAATGGTGGAACACAACTAAGCAATAAAACTATTGGGATAATTGGTGTTGGAAACATAGGAAAAGATTTAATTGATTTATTGCAAGCTTTTAATTGTAAAATATTGGTTAATGACATAATAGAACAAAAAGATTACTATAAAAAATACAACTTGATTGAAGCTTCAAAGGAAGAGATTTATAAAAATGCTGATGTTATAACTATTCACACTCCACTAAATGAATCTACTAGATATATAATAAATAAAAAATCATTAAGTATGATGAAAACAAATACTATAGTTATAAACACAGCAAGAGGTGGAATAATAAATTTAGAAGATTTAAAGTGGGCATTGAAAAATGGTATTATAGCTGGAGCTGCTATTGATGCCTATGAAATAGAGCCACCTAAAGATTTGGAACTTCTTAGTCTTGCTAATCTTATAAATACTCCTCATATTGGGGGAAATTCTACTGAAGCTATACAAGCTATGGGTGAAAGTGCTATTGAGAATATATTAAATTGGATTAAAAATGGCAATAATAGGTAATATTTATAATCTAGAGTTTGAATTAGCTAAAAAAGTATCTTTAGCAGTAGGAAATTTTTTAAACTCACAAACTATTAAAAAAATAGATTCACAAGAAGGAAAAGATATAAAATTAGAGCTTGATAGAAAATCTGAAGAGATGATTTTGAAAGCTCTCAAAAAAGAGTTTAATTATGTAATACTAAGTGAAGAAATAGGACTTACAAAAGATATAGAAGAAGATAAACCATATTGGATAATAGACCCAATAGATGGTACATTAAACTTTAGTCGAGATAATCCAATTTATTGCATATCTATAGGCTTTTGGAAAAATAAAGATCCTATATTTGGTGTAATATATGATTTTAATAGAGACGAACTTTTTAGTGGGTATGTAGAAGTAGGAGCTTGGTTAAATGAGCAAAAACTAAATCAGCAAGATAAAAAAGAAAAATCTCAATCTGTCTTAGCCACAGGGTTTCCTACATATATGAGTGATGATGAAACTACACTTAAAAATTTTATAGTTCAAGTACAAGAGTACAAAAAAATCCGTATGATAGGTTCGGCGGCACTATCTTTAGCCTATGTAGCATGTGGGAGATTTGATACATATATAGAAAGTAATATCAAACTATGGGATGTAGCAGCTGGTATCGCTATAAATAAAGCAATAGATAATAGATATGAAATAAAATATTTAGAAAATTTTGAGACAATTACAAAGGTAGGTATTATATGAAAAATTTAGGTAAAGTTATTCTACATATACCAGCAAGAGAGGGGAGTAAAAGAGTTCCTAGAAAAAATATGAGGCTTATGAATAATAAGCCTATGATAAGTTATACAGTTGAATCTTCCATGCTTTCAAACATTACTGATGAGCTATATGTAAATACTGATTCTAAAGAAATTATAGATTATATAAATATAAATCATAAAAAATTTAAAATCTATAAACGAAACTCTTATTTAGCAAGTGATAAAGTACAAAGTGATGAATTTAATTATGACATAATAAAGAATTTAAATCCCGATACTTTGATTATGATTAATCCTGTATGTCCATTGATTACAAAAGAAAATATTTTACTTGCTTTTGAAGCATATAAAAATAGTGACTGCGATACTCTTATAACTTGTAGTTCAACTCAAATGCAAACTTTTTGTGATGAAGAACCAGTTAATATAAAACTTGATGAGCCTTTAGCTCCCAGTCAAAATAACAAAAAAATATCTATACTTAATTGGGCGATTACAATATGGGATGCAAATAAATTTATAAAAAGATTTGAAGAAAAAGGCTATGCTTCTTTGGGAGAAAATCGTCTTTTGCTAGATATTGATCCACTTCATTCATTAAAAGTGAGTGAAGAGACAGATTTTATTTTTATAGAAAATATTATAAAGGTATTTAATGATAAATCTTGAAAAATATAGCAATAGAAATATTTATATATCACCATACAATGAACCAGCAAATATTTTATATAACAGACTTTTATCAAAAGGTGTTACTATATTTGGTTTTATCGATAACAATAAAGAGGGTGAAAATATATATAACCAACCAGAAGACAACTCTATAGTTATTTTAGCTGATTCAAGATTTATATATGAAATATATTCATCTTTAAAAAGTCAAAATGATTCAATCATATTTTTGAAATTAAAAAGTAATTCCAATAAACTTATATTTATAAACTATGATAATTTATATAAGCAGTCTTTACTACAAATAAATAATACAAGAAAAGAACTTTTAAAAAATTCAAAACCTGACGATTGGCTAAAATCAAACAAAAACTTACATTATGGTAAAAGATGCTTTATATTAGCAACTGGACCAAGTCTAAATTTATTGGATTTATCAAAATTAAAGAATGAATATACAATAGGAGTTAATGGTATCTATAAAATTGCACATGAGATAGATTTAAAGTATTTTATATATGTATCGGATTGGTACTATAAATATCATATAGAAGGACTTAAAAGTTTTGATTGTAAAAGAAGATTTATTCCTATGGAGTTAAAAGATGATTTAAACTCTACAGTACCTACAAGCTATATAAATATCAATAGACCTATTTATACATCTTCTAATGGATTTAAGAACAAGGTTCCACACGGTTTTTCTAAAAGCCCGGAGCAATATTTTGAGGCTGGTGGTACAGTTATATTTTTGGCACTTCAGTTAGCCTATCATTTAGGATTCAATGAAGTTATCCTTTTAGGCTTGGATCATAGTTACTCAAATGATAATTCTAAATTCAAAAAATATAGCGGTGATTTTTATGATACATCAAATGGTGACAATGCTCATTTTGACAAAGAGTATGTACCTAAAGATATCAAATACCATGTTGACTTAGAAGCTATGGAAAACGCTTATAAAATAGCAAAAAATGAGTTTATGAAAAAGGGGATTAGAGTATATAATGCTTCGCCAAACTCTCAGCTAACAATATTTGAAAAGGTTAAATATGATAAACTTTTCGAAATATGATAATATAATTTTTGACTTTGATGGAGTTATTATTGATAGTAACTTTATTAAAGAAAAATGTATATCCCAAGCTAGTAAAAATTATGCACAAAAAGATTATCATAATAACTTTATAGAATATTTTACGAAAAATAATGGTATACCAAGAGAACTCAAAATAGCTAAGTTTTTTTCAAAAGATGAAGCAAAACAAATTCAAATAGATTATGAAAATTGTCTCTTTCAATACTTAAATAATTTAGAACTAACTGCTGGATTAGTTGATTTTTTATACCTTTTAAAGTTTCATAATATAAAACCATATATTTTATCAGGAGCTCCAACTAACGAAATTTACTCTATACTTAAAATAAAGAAAATTGATACCTATTTTGTAGAAATTTTTGGAGGTCCTAGAACAAAAGAAGCAAATTTACAAAAATTTGCTAAAATAGAAAAAACATTGTTTATTGGTGATAGTCAAATAGACTATGAGGTTGCAGACAAATTTAAATTTGATTTTATTTTTATGTATGGTTATACACAATTTGATACTTGGAAAGAGTTTTTTAAAGATAAAAAAATATTAATGTCTATCAAAGACTTTTCTACACTCACAAACTACAATTGCTGAGTGTATAATAAGGATAATAATGCTAAAAGTAGGAATAAATGGTTTTGGAAGAATTGGTAGAGCTGTATTTAGGTCAAATATAAATAAAAAAGCTTTTAAAGTTGTTGCCATAAATGACATCAATCCAGATTTAGGAAATATTGTTTATCAACTAAACTACGATACTTTATATGACAAACTGGAAGAAAAGTTTCACTTTGAAAAAGACTATATGTATAGCGATCACTGCCATATAAAAGTTTTCCACGAGAGAAACATAGATGAAGTGGATTGGAAGTCTTGTGATGTAGATATCGTAATCGACGCTTCTGGAGTGTTGTCAAATGTCTTGAGAGCAAAAAAGGCTATCGAAAAACAAAATATCAAAAAGATAGTAGTAACACACTCTCCAAACGAAGTGGATTTTACTATGGTTTTGGGGGCAAATGAAGATAGGCTTGACTTATCAAAACACGATGTCATCTCTTCAAGTATCTGCGATGCGACAGCTCTAGCACCAGTACTAAAGCTCATCAGCGACAATTTCGGAATAAGATCAGGATATGTAACCACTCTTCACCCTTGGCTAAACTACCAAAACCTGATGGACGGACCTGCTAGTTCTTGGTCTGTTCCTGGAGAGATTTATCATCACTATGCACTTGGAAGATCTGCAATAGGAAATATGATACCAAAACCTACATCAGCTATGGCGGCTACTTGTAAAGTTGTTGCTGATATTGATGAATCTATTATTGGTTCATTTTCGTATAGAACACCAACTTGTATAGTAGGTAGTGCAGATATTACACTAAATCTTAAAAACAAAGCTACAAAAGAGCAAGTTTTAGAAGTATTACATAATTATGAAAATAATCAAAAGTGGGACATTGTACACAACAACATCGAACCTTTGGTTTCACTTGATTTCAAAAAGTCGGAGTTTTCGGCAGTTGTGGACAATAGGTGGACAGAAGTAATCCAAGATGAAGTGTTAAAGCTAGTACTTTGGTACGACAATGAATGGGGCTACTCAACAAGAGTTGTTGAGCAAGTAGCATATATTTCTTCAAAATTGGAGAAATAAATGAAAATAGTTGCCATTATACCAGTCAAAGACAAATCAGAAAGAGTAGAAAGCAAAAACTTTACAGAGTTTGTAGATGGTATTTCTTTATTTGAATTAAAATTAAAACAGTTAATTGACTCTAAATGTTTTGATAAAATTTACATATCAACAAACTCTCATAGAGCAAAAGAGATATCTTCAAAATATGAAAATATAACTGTAATAGATAGAGATGATTATTTTTGTAATAATATTACTTCATGGAGCGATGTTATTTATGAAGTGATTTCTAGCATACCTGAAGATGAAAATGTTTCAATAGCTTGGTGTCATACCACTTCACCATTATTTAGTAATTATAAAGATGCTGTTGAAAAATATAGAGAAATTATAGAAAATAGAATAAATAATGGATTGACAACTGTTTCTAAGCTTGGTGAATTTATTATAAGCGAAAAGGCTAGACCAGTTAATTATCATTGGGGAGTTTGGCATGAGTATTCTCAGAACTTAGACAAACTCTATGCTATTACTGGTGCATTGTTTATTGCACCAAAGAAAGAAATGTTAAAAAATAGATATGTATGTTCAACAAATCCTTATTTATTTGAAGTAAGTGATTATGAAGCAATTGATATTGATACAATATATGATTTTAATTTAGCAAAACTAATGTACAAACATAAAAACTTATTAATAAAAGGACAATAAAATGGCATTGAATCCACTGAAAATTTGTTGGTTAGAATATTTATATAAAAACAAAGTATTTGATGGTAAAAAATCAATATTAGACTTAGGTCCTCAAGATTTAACAACTAAAAAAGATTTTATTAAAAAAATTGTTTCATATAGATTTGAACCAAATGAACTAGAAAACATTTTATCTAAAATTTATAATTCAAATGGAAGTATAAAAGAAAATTTTCAATCTTTTTTCTACTCATTATGGGAATTAGAAGAATATTATTCTTTAGATTATAACGATTTAAGAGCCGATTATAAATATGATTTAAATAAATTACATAATTTTGACGTATCATTTGATATTATTACTAATTTTGGTACAGCGGAACATATATTTAATATAGGTATATTTTTTGAAAATCTACATAATTTACTTAAACCTAATGGTATAGCTTTAAATGTAACACCTTGCTATGGAGATATAAACCATGGTTTTTGGAATATACATCCAAATGTATATTCCCAATTAATAAAAACTAATAAATATTATCAACACAGTTTTATATATTTAGATAATTATGTTGGTAAAAATGCATTACTTAATGAAACTTTAGATAACTATGATTTTGAAAATATAAAAATTGATTTGGGTTCAAAAGAAACAAATTGGTCTGATATGCAATATCTTGGAAAGTTTAGGGAAAAAGTATATAAAATATTTACAGAAAATATTAAAAATGAAAATTCTTTAAAATACTTTAATAATCCTGAAAGAGGAATTTTTGATTATATATTTACTGCATTTGAAAAGACAGTAAATACAAAATTTACCCCCCCAGCAATATACAACAGATACTATATTATTGGCTAATTAGGAAAATATATGCTATTATCTAAAAACTATTTAAAAGAAAAACTTGAAAATGGTCAAAGTGTTATTGGTACATGGTCAATTATACCAAGCACTGTTACCATTGATATTATTGCAAGTGCAGGAGTGGACTTTATTATAATAGATGCCGAACATGGACCAATATCTTTTGAAACTGCTCAAGATATGGCTATTGTTTGTGAGTCTAGAGGTGTATCTCCTGTCATGAGAGTAGGAACAATCAATGAAGCAGATATTTTAAAAGCTCTTGATATAGGTGTTCATTGTATACAAATACCAAATGTTAATACCAAAAAAGATGTTGAAAAAACAGTTGAACTTTCAAAGTATCCACCAATAGGGAAAAGAGGATTTTCACCTTTTACAAGAGCAGGTGGATATTCACTAAAAAATGCTAAAACACTAACAGAAAAAGCAAATAAAAACACGATGATAGCAATTAATATTGAAGGCAAAGAGGCTATTGAAGATATTGATAATATTTTAAAGATTAATGAGCTAGATATTCTGTTTATTGGATTATTTGATTTATCAAAGGCATTGGGAATACCAGGAGATGTTGATAATCCAATAGTAATAGACTATCTAAAAGAACTAACATATAAAATTAATGCTTCAGGTAAATATGCAGGAACTATAACAACTTCAAAAGAAAAAATAACAGAATTTCTTGATATAGGTATCAAATACATTGTCCACCTTGTTGATTGTGAAATATTAAGAAATGCTTATACTGATATAGTAAATCACTTCAATGATAATAGGAGCAATTAATGTCAAAAGTTTACATCACAGACTATATAGATGACCCTTATATAGAAAAAGATGTTTTAGGCTCAAATTTATCAAATGATTTGCACAAGGACATAGAAGTTCTTTTGGTATGGCATGAGCAGATTACAAAAGAATATATCGACAAGTTACCAAATTTAAAAGGTATCGTTAGGTATGGAGTTGGCTACGATACTATTGATTTAAAGTATACCAAAAGTAAAAATATTTATGTGTGCAATACTCCTGATTATGGCACAGAGGAAGTTAGCGATACTGCGATTGCTATGATTATGAATATTGCAAGAGGTATTTCAAGGTATGATTATCAATGCAGGGCATATAGGGATAACTGGCAAGAAAACACTATCAAGACAATCAAAAGAAATAGTGACTACAAACTCGGTATTATAGGTGCAGGAAGAATTGGTGGAAGTATTATACAAAGAGCAAATGCACTTAGATTTCAAACCTATTTTTTCGATCCTTATATGGTTAGAGGGCATGAAAAAATGCTTGGTGCAAAGAGGTTTGAAACCTTGGAAAAACTACTAAATGAGTGCGATATTATTTCCATAAATTGTCCACTTTCTAAAGAAACATTTGGAATGATAAATGAGGATTTTATTTCTAATATGAAAAATGGTGCTTCTTTAGTGAATACCGCAAGAGGTCGAATAATAAAAGATATTGATTTGTTTTATGAACCACTAAAAACTGGAAAATTGTCAAATGTAGCACTAGATGTAATACCAAATGAACCACCAAAAGACTCTATGCTTATAAATGCTTGGAGAAATAAAGAAGAATGGCTAGATGGTAGATTTATACTAAATCCACACACTGCATATTATAGTGATAAAGCATACTTTGAGATGAGACAAAAAGCTGCTTTGAATGCAAAGAGAATTTTAGATGGATTACAGCCTTTTAATATTATTAAACAATGATATTAAATAACTAGAGAGTGTCATAATTCCAGCTATGATATAGTATATTTACAAGATTAACGATAATACAAATGAAAAAGATATATCAATATCCTTTTATTTTAAAATAATGTATCAAAATTAATTTTCTCGAATATATCAAGCTTTGTTCTTCTTGAAACATTATATATCCTAATTCCGTGCGAATCACAATACTCCTTAGCTTTAGTAAAAGATTTCAATTGTACATCTAAATTTGGTAAATTCCACTTTTCTCCAATTTTTCTATAATCTTTATGAAAATGATTAACCTCCCCATTGCATATTAGATCTATTCTATTTTCATATTTATTATATTCTGATGTATCTGGCACTTCAAAACTAAAATCTACACCTAGTAAATATATCTCATTACATCCAAAATATACTGCAAATTCTATCATTGTATAAATCACTGTTGAACCCCAATATAAGCCTTCATCCAATGGATTTGAATGAAAATTGGGAAAATTTTCTGTTGTCGATCCCAACAAATTCATCTTAAAGTATATGCCGTCTCTTAAAGGTCTTTCCCATCTTTTTGCATAAGATGGAAAAAATTTTATTGATCCTTTTAAGCTAGATATATTTTTATAATTTTGCTTATATACCAAATCATCTTCTACCAGATAATATGTAGGTCTAAAATCTGTTTGATCATATGATAAGTAAATTTTATTTGCAGCAAATGTTATTTCATTTTTTAATTTATCTAAATCTTCTATTTTTAGACTAGGACCGTTTCCTATTAAAAAAATTCTTTTATTTTTATGTTTATTTTTCAATAAAAAAAGTTGTAGATTATTATAATATACTAATAGTTTTTCTTTGTATTTATATTTTTTATATAGCAATCCAGCATAAAAAATATTCGTTACTTTTGTAAAATCTGAATCATTTGGAATAGCGAAATAAATCTTTTTTTTAGAAATATTATTTCTTACTAATTCTGCAAAGATTTCTTTATAATAATTAGGGGATAGAATAATAATTTCATCATAGTCCATATCATTATTAATATTAGAAATACTTATAGAATCAATATCTTTTTTGTAACTATCAACATAAAATAAAAAATTATATTCAGTTGATGTATAATTTTTATATAAAGTACTTAAATCATTTTTAGGTGCAATCAAAATATTTCTTTTCAAAGCAATAATCCCACCTATAATTCTATATATTCATTAAACAACACAACTTTTAACTTAATATTGTTATTGACTGCCATTGTTTGTAAATCATTTTTTATTTCATTTGCAAACTTATTGCTTGCAATTATTATTGTATCATTATCTTTCAATAAAATATCATCCAATGTTTTTACATCAAAACTATTGATTTTATAAGGATTTGTCTTTGCTTTTTTATCAATAATACCTGAAATATTATAGTCATCTATTTTTGAAATTAAATCTAAACAAATTTCTCCCCCACCATATATATATAACTGATTTACATCTTTTACTTTTTCTAAATTACCTATTAGTAAATTTGTAATCACTTCTGTTCTACTACTTCTATCAGGGCTACCTTTGCTAATTCCATAATGTAAATCACAATACAAACATAACTCATTATAAGTTTTATTTTCCATTTCATTTCTTAATAAATTTTGCTTAAAAGAGTTAAATGTCTTTTTAATATCGTTTTTTGTATTTATATCTTTTATACTATCTACTACATATGGACGCATAGCACAACAAGGGCTAATTTTTCCATCCCAATGTATATATAATGAATCAAAAGGGACATTGCAAAACTGATATTTTTTTATACCATCTATCTTAGATGGTTTTTTTATTGTTGGAGGTGGAACAATAGCATTTATATTTAATTTTTTTGCTCTCTCAACTATTTCTTCATATATAGCCTCATACTTACTCATAAGATTATAGGGACTTTCTTGCTCATACCATTCTATAGGTTGCCCCCAATTACCCATCATTATAAATACTATTGTTTCTACTCCATGCTCATGGGCAAAATCTATCATATCAGGTAGTAAGTGCATATTTGACTTCATAATCAAAGTATTTATTGAAAATTTCAATTTAAAATCACTATTTTCTCTTCTATTTTTAACCTCTTCTAAAAGCCATTTAATATGTGATAATTTTGAATGTTTACCTCTATTATACATATGAGACTCTTCTGTAGGACCATCAATCGATATAGCTACATTGCTATTAAATCGTGAAACTCTATCTATCCAATACTCATTCCATAATTCTCCATTAGATACAAAGTCTAATTGCAAATGTGGATACTTATCCAAAATATCAAAAATTTCTTTGGACTTTTTATGAAATAAGGGTTCTCCAATCCCAGTAAGACTCAATTCTTCTAACTCATCAAATGCCAAATTTGCTATTTTTTCAAAAATTTCCATATCCATATCTAGATATGGCCCTCCTATTCCATAATGCTTTTCACAACTTAAACATTTTAAGTTACATCTAGATGTTATCTCGACCCATAATCTTCTTAATTTATACTTATCATATGTTATATGATTCCACTTATCCTGTAAAGTATTTTTCTTTAGTATTTTTGGAATATACCCTCTTGAATCATTTGTAGAATTATTATTATAAAAATTAAATGTAGGCTCAGACACTACATTATCACCTTCCTCTTCGATTAAAAGTGTTATTTGTATCTCTTTTGAACTCAAACAATTAATACTAAAAATCATCTCTTTTTCTTTTTTATAAGCTATTTTAAAATTTCTTAATATAATATTTGATTCATTTGAAATAATCACATCAATATTTTTATATATGCCTTCTACTTCAAATGTAATAATGCAAGAATCATATTGATGATTTTTAATCCATTCTGATTTTATTGTATTATTGTTTTTATATATAAGTTTACTATTTTGATATATCATTTTTTATCCTATTAAATTTTATCTCTAAGATTGGCTTATACACTTTTATAAACATTTCTTTAAATTTTAAAAAATTCTGAACACTCTTTTTGCTTTCATCATCCATAATATAATTACCTAAAGCATCTAGATACAGTCTTGATTGGTCATAACTCTCAAGTGAAGTATCAATATGTTTTACTGCTTGAATTGTTAAGTCAAAATTACCAGAGATATATGTTGAAATATCTTTTATGTCTATACTAGGAAAATAACCTTTTAAGGTTTTTACATCCAAATCTTTCACAAAAACTGTTAAATCTGTATCTGCCAAAATTAAATTTTTTATTATACTTTTCATATTATAAATATTATTGTATTCTAAAAGTGCTACTTTTTTATTTTTACAATTTTCATAAAATTTATGTAGTTCTCTTTCCCTTGGTTTAATTGAATCCCAATTAGCACCAACATAATTTGCATAAGCATCATCAATTCCCATTATTGTAGAAACGACATAATTTTCTTCATTCTTATTTGTAGCAAAATAAAACTGTTGTGCTAAAAATTCAGAAAACTTTCTACTCATATGCTCTAAAGTATCATTTTTTATATTTTTAACAAAAAATCTTACTGCATTTCTAGTATAATAATATACAGGAAATGTATTTGTAACTAATTTTGCTCCACCTTTATGCCAAACTTTTGAAGATGAGATTGCTTGAATTTTATTACCACTCTTTTTAACTCTTGTGCACCAATCAATATCGTCCCAATATATAAAATATGTTTCATCGAAAATACCAACTTCTTCCAAAACATCATATCTAGTCATAAAACAACATGCTGGTACATAATCACACTCTACAACTTGAGGAATATCATTACTATAAATTCTTTCGTTAAAGTTAAGAAAAAAACAATACTCTTCATAGTCGAGAATAGCTCCCATTTCTTGAATAATATCTGGCTCATCCATTTTTAAAATAGTTGAACCAACAACTCCTACATCATCATTATTGTCTAAGTGATTTTTTAACTCTATAAAAGCATTTTTATCAACTATAGTATCATTATCTAAAACACTTAAATATTTATATTTATTATCCAAAACATATTGCATTCCTCGTGCAAATCCACCTGCTCCACCAAGATTTGCCCCAGTTTGTATTAAAATTACATTTGGAAATTCTTTACAAACCATCTCTTCGCTTCCATCTGTTGATGCATTATCTACAACTATAATATCATATAATAAATTATTAAAATTCGCTCCGGCTATTGATTTCAAACAGTTTCTTAAATAATCAACTTTATTAAAGTTGCAAATTACTATTCCTAAGTCTTTCATATACCTTTCTCCCAGTCATAAGTACTTTTACAGATTATATCAAAATCATCAGATTTTAGTTTCCTATTCATTTTAATTTATTATTAAAAACTTCTAACGCTCTTTTTACCACATCATCCATATCATAATATTTATACTCTGCAAGTCTTCCTACTAAAACAAGATTAGAAAAGCTTTTTGAATACTCTAAATATTGATCATATTTCTTTTGGTTTTCATCTGTAAAGATTGGATAATATGGTATATTTTCACCTCTTTTGTACTCTTGTGGATGCTCTTTTAAGATAGTAGTTTTATCTGAGCTACTAGGGTGAATATGCTTAAACTCTGTAATTCTAGTAAAATCATAATCATTTGGATAATTTACAGTTGCCCTCTCTTGATAAAACTCTTTTTCTATAGTTTCAAACTTCATATCTACACTTCTATATGGAAGCTCTCCATATTTATAGTTATATAGCTCATCTATGGCTCCCGTATAGATGACTTTACCATCAAACTTGTTACCAAAAAGATAGAAATCCTTATCTTTAATCTGGCAAATTTCAGCAAAATCAGTATTGAGCATAAGCTTGATATTTTTATGATTTAGCATATTTGCTATCATCTGTGTATAGCCATACTTCGGTATTAGCTGATAGCAGTCATTAAAGTATCTATTATCACGACCTACAAAAATAGGAACTCTAGCAGTCACTGCTGTATCCATCTCTTCGGGTTTCATTCCCCATTGTTTTGCTGTATAGTTTTTGAAAATTTTTTCATATATAAAATCTGCTAAAAATGACAACTCACTATCACTTGATTTTTTAAGCTCTAGTATAGGAATTTTAGAGTTATAATCATAATTTTGTAGTAATTTATCTTCTATACTTTTAGCTTTACTCTTTGGGAAAACCTCATATAAAGTATTTAAGTTAAAAGGAATAGGAACTTTTTTGCCATCTATAAAGCATAAAACCTCATGATTATAGATATTCCAAGTAGTAAATTGTGATAGATACTCAACTACATCTTTATTATTTGTATGAAAAAGATGTGGTCCATATTTGTGGATTAAGATATTATTTTCATCTTTATAGTCATAACAGTTTCCACTAATATGGTTTCTTTTTTCTATTAAAAGTACTTTTTTATCTAGTTTTGTTGCAATTTGCTCTGCAATTACAGCTCCAGCAAGTCCAGCTCCTACAACTATATGATCTATCATTTATCACCTTTTAAGATTTGTGTTGGTTTGTCGTTGTCAAAGACTCCTCTAAGTCCATCCCAAACAGAACTTGTTGCAAATACTACTCTTTTGTATTTGTTATCATCGTATAGAATTATATCCTTTATTAGCTCAAAATATAATTTTGCTATCAAAAAATACCGTTTAAAACCCTTACCATACTTGATAGCCAAAAATATAGAGTTCCTAAGTCCGAAGTATTTCAACCAAAGTCTATCATACCTAATACGGTTTTTTCTAAACCATAAAAAGCTTTTTTCTATTTTTTCCTCTTGTCTTTGCTCTTTGTGATAGATACTTACACTATTTACCATAAGTATCTTTCCAAGAGTTGATAGTCTTAAACTATACTCCACATCATCATGATGAATGAAAAATCTCTTTTCTGGTAAGCCTATTTTTTCAACAGATGTTAGGGGGATTAAAATCCCTACAAAAGAGGCTAAATCTATTTGTGCAAATTCACTATCATAAACCTCTTTTTTTACAGGCTTTTGAAAAGATGGAATACAGTTATAATAATCAATAGTTGCCCTATGCCCATACCCACCCAGAGATAAAGTACTATTTTCTTTTGTTCCGATGAGTAGCTTTGGAGCATAAGCACTATATTTGCTATCATCAAGATTTTTTACAAGACCCTCTAAAGTATTTAATTCAGGCTCTGCATCATCATCCATAAGCCATACATAATCATAAGAGTTTTCTTGTGCATACTTTACACCTTCATAAAACCCACCAGCACCACCTATATTTGTAGGTAAGTTTTTATATATAATATTTTCATTTTCTAAATAGCCATCTTCTTTTATTTTACTATCAGTCCCATCTGTTGAGGCATTGTTTACAAGTAGTATATCAGTTTTATAAGTTTGATTAAGTAGTGCCTCTAAACACTCTTTTAAAAGCTTATATCTATTATAAGTAACTACAACTGTACATACTTTCAAAAACTACTCCCATTGATTTATCATAACTTACATTATAGCTAAAAATGACTCTATTTACTATACTCACATATCATCTAGACTAAATCCTATATATTTTATTTCATACTCTTTATGGTTTTTGCTTAGATTTTGTGATTTTTGTTTTAAAAGCTCTAAATCTATTTTTTTACTATTTAACTTCACTTCTATGAAAAATAGCTTCTTTGTTTCACTGTTTTTAGCAACAATATCTATCTCATTTTGATTTGACTTTTCCCAATATGTACCTATTTGTGAAAAATTATTTTCTAATTTTAGCTTTTCTATAAAATACTTTTCTAAAAACCTTCCACTATACATAGCAAAATCTCTTTTAACTATATTTTTAACAAAATCAAAGTTTTCTATCTCTATTGCACTTTTATATTTATAGATAAATCTAAACCAAAAGCTAAAAAAGTTATCTATTATTTCATATTTTACCGTTCGGCTTTGCTCTTTTGCAAATATTGGTTTTATTTTTTTGATTATAGAGTATTCGTTTTCAAGTCTATCTAAATATCCACCAATATTTCTTTCCAAAATGCTTTCTATCTGGCTTCTTGAAGTTTTTGAACTAGAAATAAGACTTAAAATAGAAAAATATGTAGTATATTCCTTACCAAACTCTTCAATAAGTAGATTTTTTCCTTCTTCTAAAAACAAAGAGTATTCATCAAAGATTAGATTTAGTTGATCATCTAGTGAAAATGCACTATTTTCTACAAAAATCTCAACATATTTTGCAACACCACCACTCAATGTATAAAAAGATAGCAAATCTTCATTTGTAAAGTTTGGATAATAATCATTTAAAATCTCTTTTAAAGTATTTATATCAAAGGCTTTTAGGTTGATTTTATTGTTTGCTCTTCCAAAAAGTGGCTCTTTTTTATCTTCAAATATTTTTTTCATCAAAGAATATATAGAACCACTTAAAACAAGATTTAGTTTTGTTTCATCTTTGTATGTATCCCAAATATTTTGCATATCACTATAAATGGTATTGTTTATAGATAAAAACTCTTGAAATTCATCTATTATCAAAGTCAAAGCTCTATCTTTTGCTAGTTGCATAATATACTCAAAAAGTGTGCTAAACTTTTTGAACTCTCCAAGGATTTTAATATCTAAAGAGTTTTGTAAAATCCCTATAAACTCATCACAAAGTAGTGCTTCATCTTTTTTGGATACAAAAAAGTATATTCCATCTCTGTAAGCTTCTTTTATGAGTTTTGTTTTTCCTATTCTTCTTCTACCTACTATTATGCTCATTTTTGAAGAATTCAACGAAAGCTTTTCTATATTATGTAAGTTTTTTAGCTCTTTTTCTCTGTTGTAAAATCTCATATTTAACTCTTTTTATAGTAACCTGCATTACAGTAATGTATATTACTATAAACAAACTTATACTTTTCTTCTTATCTTCTTAAACCTATCAGCAAAATTTGTCTTTAATACAAGATGTACTTTTGTTGGTATCTTATAAGGCTCTAGCTTGTTTTTACAAAAAAGTCTTATGGTTTTTTTGATATTTTCTATCTCTTTGTTTAAAACTACATCACAAACCACAGTTTGTCCTGTGATGGCATTGGTCTCACCATATACCATCACATCATCTATAATATCTAATTGCAAAATAAGTGACTCTACCTCACTAGGAAGTACTTTTTGTCCACCTACATTGATTACTTCTTTGGCTCTTCCTATAATCTTGATATACTCTCCATCGATTTCCACCAAATCCCCAGTTTTAAACCATCCATCACTTGTAAAGCTCTCCATAGAAGAGTTTAAATAACCCAAAATTTGAGTATCACTTTTTAGCCATAGTTCACCATCTACAACTCTTTGCTCTACTCCATCAAGCTTCATATATAGTGAATTAGATGATTTACTACTTGTTGTACTTATACCCGTTTCACTTGTACCAAATGTTTGTAACATTTTGACTTTAGGAAACTGCTCTTTTAGCTTGACCAATAAGGACTCAGGCATAGTTTCTGTACCATATGTGATCATTCTAAGGCTACTTAAATCATACCTTGTATGCTCTTTAGAGATAAGCAAAAGATTCAAAAATGTAGGACTAGATGGAAGAATGGCTATTTTGTACCTCTCTATCAAAGCACATATTGTTGTAGCATCTTTATTTTTAGGGATTATCACACTAGCACCCATACTAAGTGCATTAAATAGGGTATTTAAGCCCCCTATATGATCAAACATCAAAAAAAGTAACATATTGATATTTTTAGCTCTTTTTCCAAGATAGCTATCTATGAGTTTGTCTAGATTATGTATCATAGCTTTTGGTTTACCTGTGCTACCACTAGAAAAAAGCACAAGCCCAGAGTGTTTGGAACTTATAAGGTTTTCTATCATAGGGTGAGTTTTATCGGTGGCTACTTTTGTGATATCATTATCTTTTATCACATATTCACAAAATGATTCTTGTATAAACTCCTCTTGGAGAGTTTTTATAGTTGTAGTAATAGGAACTATAATATTTTTTAGAGTATAAAGAGCCAAAAAAAGTGTTATATTATCAAATGAATAGTCCCCCAAAATGGCTACCGTTTTTTGCTCTATGCTCTTTTGCTTTAGTAGTTTTTCCCACTCTTTTGTCTTTTTTACTAGCTCCTTATAACTATAGCTTTGATTATCATCTATGATTGCAACTTTTTCTTCATACTCTATAAGCTTTTTTATAAAATCACTCATTGCATTACCCCGCCTAGATAGATTACTTGCCCTGTTATAAATGAACTTTTAGAACTTGCAAAAAACTCTACTACGTTGATAACATCTTCAAACTGTCCAAATCTTTTGATAGCTTGTTTATCTAAAAGATCTTTGATTTTATCTTTTGGTACTGCTTTGATTAGATCAGTTTGTATAGGTGTTGGAGCTATTACATTGACTGTAATACCAAAGGGACTTAACTCTTTTGCTGATGTTTTGCTAAATGTCTCAACTGCAGCCTTACTAGAGGCATATATAGCTTCTCCGTCAAGATTTAGTGCTTTTGCTACAGTTGAAAAGTTGATAATCCGCCCCTTTTCTTGTCTCATCATCACCTTTGAAACCTCTCTAGTAAATAAAAAGGTCCCTACAAAGTTGGTATTAAGTACTCTTATAGTGCTTTCTTTTGAAGTTGTTAGGATGTGGTTCATTGATGCAGTTCCTGCATTGTTGATCAAAACATCTATATGCTTGAACTCTTTTTTTATCTCTCGTATCATTCTTACAACTGCTTTTTCATCATCTACATCTAAGCTAAAATGTCTATAGTTTTGATGCTCTATTGATGGCTTTGCCCTACTACATCCCACTACTATATCATCTTGACTCAAAAAGTACTCAGCTAGTGCTTTACCTATACCTTTGCTTGTTCCTGTTATTACTATAACTTTACTCATTGTTTACCAGTAGATTTTCGATATATAAAGCTAGGCTTTCCACACTCCTAAACGGTGAAGTCTTAGCACTCATAGCCTTTTCATCAGCTAGTACTATATCCAGATCAAATTCATCTGAAATCTTCTCTTCCACATCAGCTATCAAGCTTACAAGTGCCAAGCTATCTAAAGCACCGCTTCCACCATAAAGCCTAGTTTGCATAGTTGGAGCTACTAAAGAGTCATTTTCTAGCTCTTCATTTAGCTCTTGTAGTGTTTTTAATATAATATTTTCTATTTTATCTCTCATCTTTTATCCTCAAATATAACCTCGGTTTTTTCTATGAACTTTTTTATTGATTTTAATATTCTTTTTTCCTTTTGTTCTTGCCAAACACTCTTTGACAATCGCAAAAATAGATACTCTTTATTCTCATCAAAAATTCTAAATCCAAAATTTTTATTAAACTCATATGCATTTGTATTTGTTACCTTTACAAAAGACTCTATCTCTTCATCAAACTTACTAAATATATAATCCAAAAACCTATAGCATACTATAGATTTTACTATAGGACTTACATCGTCAGCAAAATACAATCCCCAAGAGATATTTTGTTTTTTTAGATAATTTACAGAACCAACTATACTATTTTCTATAATAATAGCAAAATATTCTCTATTTTTGCTATTTTTTAGAGTTTCTACAAAGTTTTTATGCTCATTTAATAATATCTCATCACTATTTATCATATTTTCTCTGATCTGCTTTTGGTTTCGTAACTCTAAAATATCCCTACTCTCATCATCACTTAAAAGGGTAAAGTTTTTAAAAACTATTTTCATATTAATTTAGTCTTCCTATCATATCAAAACTACTTATACAGACAAAAGAAAGATACTTTCTATGAGTACCCCAAGCTTTATCTAATCTTAAGGTCGCAATTTGCGACCTCAAGTTTTCATATTCATCAGCAGTTAATTGAAACCTAAATTTCTCTGGAAATCTCTCTATATTTCTTTTTACCTGCTCATTTAATCTTTTTGATTCTACTTGATATAACTTTGCCAAATCTTCATCTAGCATTACTTGTACACCACGGATTGTATAGATTTTATCAACTATTTTTTGCTTATCTATCAAGCTTAATTCATTCATTGCATATCCAACCTATCCCCAAATCTATAATCCCTCTTAGCCTTTTTACCTAAAATATCTTTTAAATGCTTTGGATGAAGTCCATAAAATGGTCTTACACTTTTGATATTTTCTTCACTAAACTCTTCACCTGCTTTTATATCACAGCTTACATACAAGCTTCTAGCAAATCTTCTTTGTTTTGCTCTTTTTTCATTTAGACTATATTCAACCTTTCCAAGTAGCTTTTGTGTATCTCTAACAGCTTTTATCATATCACTAAATTCAGTTTTATCTAGACTAAATCCACTATCAGGACCACCAATATTTTTATCTAATATAAAATGCTTTTCTATCACTTTAGCACCAAGTGTCACTGCTACTACAGGTGCAATATACCCCAAAGTATGATCAGAAAATCCCACTTCCACCCCAAAAGTATCACGCATATTTGCTATAGTTTTTAGATTTGCTTCTTCAAGAGGGGCTGGATATTCACTTGTGCATTTAAGTAGCACAATATCACTATTTCCCTCTGATTTACAGATATTTACAACATCTAATATCTCATCAATAGTTGCAACTCCTGTGCTAATGATGATAGGTTTT
>Ga0265295_1000452_pt1 | contig 82764 bp, 66 predicted proteins | sample Munlansysbiofilm_FD_192503 | JGI IMG/M metagenome (GOLD analysis project Ga0265295, IMG submission 192503) | Leachate microbial communities from a municipal landfill in Southern Ontario, Canada - Methane capture system biofilm | ecosystem: Engineered > Solid waste > Landfill > Unclassified ... | reverse complement strand
ACATGCCGATTTTTACTCTGCGCCACTTACCTAGGTTGCCCTCCTTCTCTTTGCCTGCCTTTTGTGGGGCGTTATTGTTCGGTGCGATAGGCAGCTTGTCAGGCTGCCAGTTCTTGGAGTCGCGCGCCACCAGTGACGTGCTAGCCGACAGCGGCGTGGTGCGTGTGCAAGGTATTGTCAAGTCCAGTCATATTGCTAAAAACACAGCGGGTATGCCGTTGATTGAAGCCGGTAACTTTCATGACTTGTTATTTAGTCTGGGCTACAGCCACGCCAGTGACCGCCTCACGCAAATGGTGCAGCTGCGCTTATTAGCACAAGGCCGCTTAGCTGAACTGCATGGCGCACCAATGCTAGATCTTGACCGCTTAATGCGCAGTATTAATCTACGCGCCGCTGCGCACACTCTGTATAAAAACGCACCAAAAAACTTGCAATCTTTTTTTGAAATTTATGCGCGCGGGATTAACGCCTATTTATATCAAATGCGCGATGACTTACCGCCAGAACTGGCACAAGCCAAATTTAAGCCCGACTACTGGAAAGCCGAAGACAGTGCCTTATTGTTCAGCTTATTTAGCTTTAGTCAAAGCGGTAATCTCGCAGAGGAAGTCTTAGCTTTAGCCTTGGCTCAGCGTTTAGATGCTCAGCAGTTACCCTGGTTATTGCCTGTGTATCCGGATGAGCCTTTGCCACTGGATGAAACCGCAAAGCTGCTGGCCATACCCCGCTCAGCGATACAAAACAGCGCCTTACAGCACAGCTCCCTGCAATTGCTCGACACGCTTAACCAATTCTCAGCCCGTAACTCACTGCAAGCGCCTTTAGCAAGCAGTTGGGTCGCCAGTGCCTCGCACAGTCTCAAGCGTCGCAGTCTCTTAGCACTGACCACCTTGCAGAATTCGCCAGCAGCAGTTTTATCCGCATCGAATGCACAACCTGCCCCGTATAGCTGGGTCAATTTGCACTCGCCACAACTGCAAGCGACCGGTTTAACCATTCCTGGCGTGCCTTTATTAATCTCCGGCTTTAATGGTCATCTGGCCTATAGCATGAGCGCAGTGATGGCCGATACGCAGGATATATTTATTGAAAAGCTGCGCCGGCACAAGGGTCGACTGGAGTATTTCAGCGAGCAACACTGGCACCCTGCCCAACAGCGCATAGAAACTTTTTTTATTCGCGGCCAACGCCCCGTACGGGAAATTTTATACAGCACCGCGCACGGACCTTTATTAACCACTCTAGCGGCCACTCACAGCAGCGGCTATGGTTTAGCGCTGCAACATGCACACCTGGCCGATGACAACAGTTTAAACGCTATTTGGCAGCTGCTACGCAGCAAAACAGTTGAGCAAGCCACGCAGCTTGTGCCCCATCTACGCGCGCTACCGGCCAGTGTTTTACTGGCCGATGCGAAGCATATTGCTTGGCAAGTGACGGGTTTGTATCCCAATCGCCGTAACAGCCGTGGTCTCTTCCCTTCAGCGGGCTGGGACGCCTCTGTGGCATGGGAAGGTTACGCTGATCCAATGCTGCACCCTTATGACCAAGATCCGCAGCAAGGTTGGCTCAGCGCGGCCAATCACCGTTTGACTCAGCCCGGCTATGGCATGCAGCTCTCGAGCAGTTGGGCCAACCCCGAGCGCGCTGAAAACCTAGCTCAGCAGTTAGCCAAAAGACCCATCGCAGCAAGCCTAGCTATGCCGAACAGCACAGCGCAACGGCCTTGGTTAATCACAGAGTTACAAGCCATGCTCAACGCCGGCGGTATGCCGCAAGCACTCAAACAGGCCCTACAAAAACTGCCCGCCCCACAAGGTGCAGCAGCGCAACAAGCCCTGCAACAATTTTTAGCACTGTCTGCCCAACACCCGTTAAGCACAGCCAATGCCCTGTGGCTTGAGCATTTCCTCGCACAGACGCAAGCGCAGCTGTTTAAAGCAGAACTGCAGAGACTACCAGCCAGTATGCAACAGGCGTTTGCCTTACATAATCAGCACAGCTACCCCGCTTGGCTGGACCATCTACTCGGCCGTGAAGACAGTCCATTCTGGTCAACAGTATCGCAATCAAAAGCACAGTTTTTAGTCGACAACCTACTCAGCAGCCGTCAAGCGACCGGCGACGCGAGGTCAGACGCACAGATAAGCAATAGTCAGCTACTGCTGGTGGATTTCTCACGCTCAATACCTGTGTCCGCCGCCAGTTTTAGCGGCCAATCAGACAACCCCCACAGCCCCTATTTCGCGTTGAAAGCAGGCAGCACAGGCAAATTTTATCCATTACCTGTTAACTATAAAGATGTGAATGCTGTGTATGGCAAGCAGCGCCTAACCTTATTGCCTGCGCCTTAACCAGTAAGGTCGCCAAGCAAGGCGGCCTTACTCTATGAAGCACAGCACGCCATTACTCGAAGTGAACTGCGTTAGGCCTGTGTCAAGCGCCGCTATAAATGGCTCTGCGCTCATATCGAGACAGGATGTCTCCTTGAGCGCAGAGCGCCATGCACATCACGTCTATCACTGCGCTTACACTTAATCTTGCAAGTCAGTTAACAGCGGCAAAGGCTGCAGAACCTGCGCTGTTAATATTAAAAGCCTAAGATCTAGCCGCACTTACTGTCACCACAAGCTAAACAGGTTAAACAGCCATCCATCTGTACCGCTGCTTGGGTGTGACACTTGCTACAGAGCTGCGCACCGACGGGGTAGTTCTCCGTGCTGTCATCGCAATCAGCGGCCATCTGTTTTGCCGCTGTTCGCTGTTCAAACTCAGCCCTTTTTTGCGCCACAAACTGTTGTTGATGCTCATCGAGGTCATTGTCCATCAAGCCAATAAATTTAAGATGGCGCTCTAATACATCACCAATTTCCGCCACTAACGACGGCATCCACTGGCCACCTTGCTTAAAGTAACCGCCTTTAGGATCAAACACACTTTTCAGCTCTTCGACCAAAAAGGTGCAATCGCCGCCCTTGCGAAACACTGCAGAAATAATCAAGGTCAGCGCGGCAATCCACTGGTAGTGTTCCATGTTTTTCGAATTGATAAAGACTTCAAACGGACGGCGCTGCTCATGCTCACTGCCCTGATTGAGCACAATGTCATTGATCGTAATATAAAACGCATGCTCTGAATTAGGCGTTTTAATTTTATAGGTGGAGCCGACTAAGGTCTCCGGCCGTTTAACTTTTTCATGCATCTCAACAAACTTTGGCGCTGGGAGTTCAGCAGGTTCTGCTAGCGTCTGCTCATTGGCCGACACTAACTCATAGCCAACGATTTTTTCGCTGATTGTAATGCTCATCGTCTGTTCCTCAGCTTAAAATTTACCGTAATAGCCTTCTTTCAAGGCTTCATAAAGATTGGCGGCACTGTGCAACTCACCATCGTATTCAATCTGCTGATTACCTTTAGCCTCAACCGTTGAACCATCGGCCAGCTTGAAGCGATAAGTGGTTTTCGCCAGATCATCTTCTTTCACCAACACCCCTTGAAATGCCTCGGGGTTAAAACGGAAAGTGGTGCAACCTTTTAACCCCTGCTGATAGGCATAGAGATAAATATCTTTAAAGTCCTCATAAGGATAATCGGTGGGCACGTTGGCCGTTTTCGAAATTGATGAATCAATCCATTTTTGCGCTGCAGCTTGCACATCGACATGCTGAACGGGACTCACTTCATCGGCGCTAATAAAGTATTCAGGCAGGCTTTTAGTCGTCGCCTCGGCATCAATCAGGGTGCGATATGCCAATAGTTCATAGCTGAACACATCAACTTTCTCCTTGGATTTTTTACCTTCACGAATAATATTGCGCGAATAATGATGGGCAAAACTTGGCTCAATACCATTGGAGGCATTATTGGCCAGCGATAAGGAAATGGTGCCGGTTGGCGCAATCGAACTGTGGTGAGTAAAACGCGCGCCATGCTCGGCCAAGGCCTCAACCAACTCTGGTTCTGCCGCAGCTACTTGCTGCATATAGCGACTGTATTTAGCCCACAACACTTTACCTTTGATTTTTTCGCCGATTGTGTAGCCGTCATCAAGCATTTCTGGACGCTTGGCTAGCATTTCCCCAGTAACCCTGAACTCTTCCTCCATCAGCGGCGCCACGCCTTTTTCCTGGCCCAATTGCAGACCTGTACGCCAACCTTCCAGCGCCATCTCTTTGGCCACTTGTTCGGTAAATTCCAGTGACTGCGGATCGCCATACTTCATGCGTAGCATACAGATGCTTGAACCCAGCCCAAGAAAGCCCATACCATGCCGACGTTTGCGCATAATTTCTTCGCGCTGCTCAGGCAAAGGTAAGCCATTAATTTCGACAACATTATCCAGCATGCGGGTAAAGATGCTGATCACTTTGCGGTACTCATCCCAAGCAAAACTGGCCTGTTCGGTAAAAGGTTGACGGACAAAACGGGTCAAGTTGATCGAACCGAGTAAGCATGCGCCATAAGGCGGCAGTGGCTGCTCCCCGCAAGGATTGGTGGCGCGGATTGCTTCACAGAACCAGTTGTTATTAAACTCATTGACGCGGTCAATTAGGATAAAACCTGGTTCAGCAAAATCATAAGTGGACGCCATAATCGCATCCCAAATCCGCCGCGCTTTAAGACTGCGATAGACTCGACACGCGACCATGCCATCGTCACGGGTTATATAGTTTTTGCTTGTCGACCAATAGCGCCAAATCACTTGACGCGTATCATTGAGGTCTAATTTTTCGGTTTCTAATTCAGCCGCAGTTAAAGGGAAAGATAACGCCCAATCGCTGTCATCCTGCACTGCTTGCATAAACTCACTGGTAATCAGCAACGACAGGTTAAACTGACGCAGACGGCCGTCTTCTCGCTTAGCACGGATAAACTCCAGCACATCCGGGTGACCGACATCAAAAGTCGCCATTTGCGCACCACGACGACCACCGGCAGAGGAGACGGTAAAGCACATCTTGTCGTAGATATCCATAAACGACAGCGGCCCAGAGGTGTAAGCGCCAGCACCTGAGACATAGGCGCCTTTGGGTCTAAGCGTGGAAAACTCATAGCCAATGCCACAGCCCGCTTTTAAAGTAAGCCCAGCCTCATGCAGTTTGCTTAAAATATCATCCATCGAGTCATTAACAGTTCCCGACACGGTGCAGTTAATGGTCGAGGTCGCGGGTTTGTAAGCTGTGGCGCCGGCATTGGAAATAATCCGGCCGGCCGGAATAGCACCACGGTACAGTGCCCATAAAAACTGCTCATACCAATGCTCGCGCTGCTCCGGCAACTCAATTTCAGCCAACGCCCGCGCCACACGTTGATAGGTCGCATCAATATCACTATCAATGCCCTGGCCATCCTTGGTTTTGAGGCGATATTTGGCATCCCAAATATCCAAAGAGGCGGGCTGTAAGTCTATATTGACCGATGTTGAAACCTGAGTAACTGCCGCAACAGCTTGATTCATGCTGGACTCCTAAAAACCTGATCTGTGCTAAAGCGCTCTAAAAAATACTCTTTGAAGTACCCCTAAGAAAACAGCAAAAACACAACATAGTGTAGATAGCAAAGGATGCTACTACCATATATGGTAAATAACAAACTCAATACAACTCTGGTAATTGATGCAGATCATGGCCAAAAAAAGAACGCCGAGACTGCTGGCTTACAGAATCGACCGCTGGTCGGAAGGCTGTTTAATTTTAGGAGTGAAGCAAGAGTTTGGGCTCAATATACGAACAGGCAGGGTAAGGTTTCGCCTGATGCCGTTGTCGCTCAATGATGACGGCAACATCTACAATGCTACTTTGCCGCCGATCCCACTTACATTCTCTGCCTTATAGTGGGCTGGCAAATAAATGGGGCAAATCCGCCGAGGCACCATCATAGACAATACGGCCATCGGTCAGACGAATGGTGCGCGGGCAGCGGGCACTTAAACGCGGGTCATGGGTCACAATCACAATCGCACACTGGTGCTCAACGTTAAAGCGCTCAAATAAACTAAACACTTCATCCGCCGTTTGCGTATCCAAGTTACCGGTTGGCTCATCAGCAAACACCAGCGCCGGCCGCGTCACTAACGCCCGAGCAATCGCCACGCGCTGCTGCTGACCGCCGGATAAGCGATTGGTCGATTGGTGCATAAACTGAGTCAAACCCACCTCACCCAACAAGTACTGCGCGTACTCAACTTGCGCTGCTGAAGGCTTACCAAAGCGTAACATCAACGGCATCAAAACATTATCCAACACGCTAAACGCACTGATCAGATGGTGAAACTGAAAAACAAAACCAATCGACTCACTGCGCAATTGCGTGCGCTGCTGTTCAGTCATGCCCTGCACCAGCTGTCCTTGAATACGCAGCTCGCCGGATGATGAGACATCCAGCAAGCCCATGACATTTAGCAGGGTACTTTTACCCGAGCCAGAAGTACCCACCAAGGCCACCAACTCACCACGACTGACCTGCAAGGAAATATCATGCAAGACATGGTTTTGCAGTGGCGTCCCCGTGTTAAAGATTTTATTGAGTTTGTCCAGCTGCAAGACCACCTGCTGATCAGCGCGGTCGGTGAACCGCTGCAACTTAGACATAGCGAATGGCCACCGCCGGATCATATTTCGCCGCACGGCGCGCCGGCACCATGGCGGCGACTACACCTGCCGCCGTAGCAATCAAAATCGCTGAGAGCAACATTGAAGGCTGCAGACGAATGACAAACAAGCGCCCTTCAATGCCATTAAACACTTGGACTAAGCTATAGCCGACCAATACCCCCAGCAGCGAACCGGCTAAACCCAGCAGTCCGCCCTGCAACAAGAACACCCGTAGAATCTGCTGCTGGGTACTGCCCATCGCACGCAAAATACCAATTTCACGGGTACGCTGCACCACACTCACCGCCAACACACTGGCAATACCAAAGGCCACCGACAAAGCGACAAACACGCGAATCATTTGCGTGGTCATGGTTTGTGAGCTTAAAGCATTGAGCAGCTGGCCGTTACTTTCCATCCAACTTTGCACATGCAAGCCGGTGAGTTTAGTCAGGCGCTGCGCCCAATATTCAGCGGTGAACACATCCGAAATTTTCAACTCTAAAATAGTGATGCCGCCAGGCAAATCAAGCAAAGTTTGCGCTTGTTTCAGGTCCGTATAGACATAACGGCTGTCCAGTTCGCGCACGCCCATTTCAAAGATACCCGCCACATCCATCACCACCTGACGATTATCTCCGGCATCCAAGCGTACTTTATCGCCGGTACGCAGGCCTAAGTCTTCAGCCAGCTGACGGCCGATCAAGACATCACTGGCGCCAACACTAAAGCGCCCTTCCTGCAGATATTCTTCAAGCTCAATAATCCCAGCATAACGCTCGGGATCAATACCCATTAAGGCAATCGAGGCGCGCGCGCTACCTTTCTGGGCAAAGGCGGGTCCAGAAATCAGCGGCGAGACTGCATTTAACGCCGGATGCTGATCTAACACATCACGCACTTCTTGCCAGTTATTAATGGTTTGCAGGCGCTGCGCACGCGGGCTTTCTAGCGCCCAGACATACTGACCTTCAGGCGTCTGCGAGAAAATATTATGCTGACGGGTCGCTTCAATCCGAATGTGCGCTTGCGTGCCCAAGGTTCGTTCAATCACATTAGTTTGCAAACCAGTCATCAGCGCAGTAATAAACACAATCACTGCGGCACCGACTGAAATAGCCACACTAATTAACAAGGTTTGCAAAGGATTATCGGCTAAAAAACGTAGCGCGATACGCCATTCAATCCACAGCGAAGCACGCCATCTGCCCACACCACTAACGAATGACATGCTGCGCCTGCTCAAAGCGCACCTGGGCACGCTGACCATCGCTTAATTTATCCGCCTGCACCACCACATCACCTTCAGCAAGACCGGAAAGAATTTCACTGTGAGTCATATTGCGTAGGCCCAGCTGCACATCAGCGGCATTGACGACACCGTCCTGCCAACGCAAAACCTGTGCCTGCCCTGTCGCATTAGACAGCAGATAATCATTAGGCAAAACCAAGGCACGCTCACGTTGTGCAGCAATAATATTGGCCGAGACCGTCATGCCCTGTAAAAATGCATGAGGCTGCTTGGCCTCATCAGCCAAGACACTGATATGCACATCAATGGTACCGCGCGAGCTGTCGACGGCTGGGGCAATAAAACTGACGATGCCAGGCACCGTTTGCGCCGGCCAGGCATCGGCAATCAGCTGCACAGATTGCTGCAATTGTAAGGGAGCAAAGCTTTTCTCATCCAAGGCCACCACCACTTCAAGACCATCACTGGCCGCACCCTGACGATCCAGCCCATCACTACGAGCGATTTCTAGCAGCACTTTACTCGGTTGCACCAAATCGCCGGGTTCAACATTGCGCGTTTGTACACGTCCAGCAAAAGGTGCATAGATACGGGTTTTCGCCAGTTCTGCCGCAGCGCTAGCAATACGCTGCTGCAATAAACGCTCTTCGCTGCCATTGGCCGCCAGTGAATCTGCGGCCAACTGCGCACGGGTTAGCGCCGTTTTCGCATTGAGTTCCAAGCGCTGTGCTTGCTCAGCCTGCTCGGTGGCAAGCATGCCTTGCTTAGCCAAGGTTTCACGGCGGCGCGCCTCACGGCTGGCTTGGCGCAGATTATCGCGCGCCTCAACTAAAGCCGCTTGCGCTTGTGGACGACTGGTTTTTTGCAATTGTTGCAGCAAGGTTTGTGCTTGGGCCAAGCGCGATTGCAACTCATCTGGGTTCAGTTCAATCAGCACATCACCTTTACTGACCCGATCACCTTCGCGGACATGGCGAGCGATGACCGTTCCGGTGATTTCACTACCAATCCGCGCCAACGACTGATAACGCACCTCACCACTGGCGACAATGCGCAGTTCCAGCGGCAACAGCTCAACCCTTAAGGCGGGCAGAACTGGACCACGCCACTTGGCGATCCCTATCAGTACAGCGGCGCACAGTGCCGCAATGACAACCCCATAAATAATGCGCATCTAAGCCCCGTGACAGCAGTATTACACCAGTTCGATGGCATCTGGCAGGATACGGATTAAACCGTGTTTATACAGACCACCAATGGCTTTTTTGAAATTACCTTTACTCACACCAAAGGCTTCAGCAATCACTGGTGCAGGGCTTTTATCACTCAGCGGCAAGCGGCCATTATTTGCATCCAGCTGAGCCAGAATTGCCTCACTTAAGCTATCGCGCAGCTCTCGCCCTTGTGGCTGCAAGCTCAGATTGGTCAAACCATCCTCACGTATTTCGCGGATAAAACCACGTTCCTGCATACCGCTACGCAAAAATTTAAAAGCTTCATTTTTATGCACAAGGCCCCAATGCTTGCCATTGATAATCGCCTTAAAGCCTAGATCAGTGGCTTCGGCAATCAGCAAATCAACCTCATCACCCACCGTATAGTTGGCTGGGGTTCGATCTAAATAACGGTCTAAACGTGCGGTGGCAGTAATGCGTTTGGTGCGTTCATCAATATAGGCATACACCACACAATAATCACCCACCTGCAGCGGACGCTTTTCTTCAGAATGCGGCAGCAATAAATCTTTATTTAAGCCCCAGTCTAAGAACAAACCAATGCGGTTGATATCCACCACTTTCAGACTGGCAAACTCACCGACTTTGATAGTTGGCTTACGGCTGGTCGCGATGATGCGATCTTCACTGTCTAAATAGACAAAGACATTGACCCAGTCTTCATCTTCGCAGGGTTCACCTTTAGGCATTTCACGCCGTGGTAAAAGAATATCCCCTTGCGGACCACCATCCAAATACACGCCAAAATCAGCCTGTCGAATGACTTGCAGGGTATTCACATCTCCAATCAACGCCATGCGTATGCACCTTAGTTCAACACTTAAAGAAGTCTATTATGCCTGTTTAAGCAACCGTTGCGGGTGATTTAATGACGCACCTCAGTAGGAAAGCATGACAAGAAGAAACCCAGCGCAATAAGTACCGCGATTGACGGCAGTAAACCTGATCAAACGGCTGTTTCTCTTGCTGCGCGGCGCGCTCACAATTCAGCGAGAATACGCACAACTGCTGATCGCGTGCCCCTTTTCCGCTAGCGGCTAACATCCAAGGTCATCAGTTTGTACCCTTGCTCAGTGTCGGCAATGCCGCATTGGGTAGACTATAAAACTGTTGGTAGATCTGTAAATAACGCTGCTGTTCTTCTGCCCAGCGCTGCGCATCCCAGCCTAAGCGCGGCTGACAGAGCACACGCACTTGCTCCAGTAGCGCAACAGCACCCTGCGCCACCAACAAACCTAATCGAGTACGACGCAGCAACAGATCATCCAAATGAATCACCAACTCATGCTCACAGGCATAGGCCAATTGCGCCCATAAAATGGAGGTGTGGGCAATCTGCTGCGCGCCCACCTGTTTAAACACATGACAAAAGTTAGACCAATCTGCTCGATAACGACCATATAAACGCCGCTGTAGCTCCGCCGGCAGATCGACAAGGCAATCTACAGGCGCATCCGGCGCGGCACGCTGTACAGCATGCGGGGTTTCTTGCATCGACCGGCCATTAAAAACCGCACAAGCCGCCAAGACCTCTAGAGCCAGCAAACGAAAAGTGGTGAGTTTTCCGCCAGCGAGACTGACACGTCCAGGCTCAATCCACAGCACATGCTCACGCGATTCGTCCGAGGGTTTGTGTACACCCGTGCCGGTTTTAGCCACAATCGGCCGCACCCCTGACCAAGTTGAAAGCACATCACTTTGGGTGATCTGCGCATCTGGAAATACCTTGGCACAGCCCGCCAGTAAATACGCCACCTCAGCTTGGCTGATCGATGCTTCTTGGCTTAAATCACCATGGTGATCAATATCAGTAGTACCCACCACCGTGGCTCCTTGCCAAGGAAAAATAAACATCAATCGCTGATCCTGAGGATGCTGCACACTCAGCGCCTGCTGCACGGGCAAGCGTGAACGTGGCAGCAATAGATGACTGCCACGCAATGGTCGAATATGCTGTGTCTGCCCACTGAGCACAGCGGCCTCTGTCCACACCCCTTTCGCTTGGGCAACCGCCTGACAAGCTAACGACCACTGCTGACCGCTTAGCCTATCTTCAATCTGTAAACCCACAATACGCCGCTGAGTAGATTCAGCCGCCGCGTGACTGATATCGCGGTACACCGGCGCTACGACTTTTACCTGACTGACAATACATGCACCCAGTGCGCGTGCCTCCGCCAAGACATGCATGACTAAGCCGGCATCATCGGTGAGCGCATCTTGATACTGACTGGCACCGCTGAGCTTATCCTGCTGCAAGCCCGGTACAATCTCAGGCACCTGCCGCGCCGGATAAAACCTGTGCAAAGACTGCCCAGCAAAAGCATCGTAAAGACACAGCGCGCCGGTTAACCACCAGCGCCCGGGGAACTCGCCGCGATAATGAGGATAGACAAAGGCCAAAGGCTCAACTAGACCTGCGGCATCCTCTAACAAACGCTGTCGCTCTCGCACGCTATCACGGGTCAGCGCAAACTCGCCCTGGCGAATATAGCGCAGACCACCATGCACCATTTTCGAGGAGCGACTGGAGGTACCCCACGCAAAATCATGCTGCTCAAGCAATAAACAACGCCAACCACGCCGCGCCGCTTCGCGAATAATCCCAGCACCACTAATACCACCACCGACAACAATTAAATCCCAATTCTGCTCAACTAGGGTGGGTAACACCTGCTCACGCCAAGCGCGCGTCCAATTTAAATGTTCTGCTGTCGAGTTATTCATCGTGGTTATCCATACACTGCAACATCTAGCCAGACTTGATCCTATACGCAGCCAAACACAGAGCAGCCTGCAATGCAAAGGATGCTTAAGCAACAAGACAAAAACCAGACGCAGAAATATTAAGTTTTAAAGCGCAAATGAATAGCTGGCGAGGGCAAACTGTAGACTACCAACAGCGCAGAAGCAGTCAGACTGCCGATGACACGACCATTGATCAGTGGAGAATATTAAGCGCGCCAGTGCAGCGCGCTCAATATACTAGGCAGCCGCGCCGTTACAGAGTTAACGGGCGGTTTGAGGCTTTGATAAATTCTTTCTTTAAGTCGTCAAAGGTATGCACCGCAGGGAACTGCGGGAACTGCTCGATGACATTATCCGGCGCGTGGAACAAAATACCCGCGTTGGCTTCAGCCAGCATAGTGGTGTCGTTGTATGAATCACCGGCAGCAATCACGCGGTAGTACAAGGTTTTCAGAGCTAAGACAGACTGACGCTTAGGATCTTTTTGACGCAACTGATAGTCCACCACACGCCCCTTGTCATCGGTCACCAATTTGTGGCACAGCAAGGTAGGGAAACCCAACTGACGCATCAGCGGCTGGGAGAACTCATAAAAGGTATCCGAGAGAATTACTACCTGAAAACGCTCACGCAACCAGTTTACAAACTCAACCGCACCCTCAAGTGGCTTCAGTGTTGCAATCACTTCTTGGATATCGTTTAAGGTTAAACCGTGCTCATCCAGAATACGCAGGCGTTGCTTCATCAACACATCGTAATCAGGGATATCACGTGTGGTCGCCCGCAGGGATTCGATACCAGTTTTTTCTGCAAAGGCAATCCAGATTTCCGGAACCAATACACCCTCAAGGTCAAGGCAGGCGATTTCCACAGCAATTCCTCATCACATAAAAAAGATGCACTCTAGCCGCTCCACCCAGACCATGCAAGATTAAGATGATTTACCGACCTAATTATAGCCAAAAAGCATAAGCATAACGGTTTTTATTCATTCTAATAGCACTGCACTCTTTGCTAACATAGGAACCTTACCGTGCATATAAACCTTATAGGAATCGAGCATGACCACCTCAATTGATCTTCAGCAACTGATTGCTGATTGCGCCGACGCCTCCCCTAAAGACATTATTAAACAGGCTTTTGCGGCCTTTGGCGATGAGCTGTGGCTGTCATTTAGCGGTGCCGAAGATGTAGTACTGTTAGATATGGCTTGGAAAATCAATCCGCAGGTCAAAGTCTTTAGCTTAGATACCGGGCGCTTACACCCAGAAACCTATCAATTTATTGAAAAAGTCCGCGAGCATTATCAAATTAGCATTGAGGTGCTATCCCCTGATGCTCAGCAGGTTGAAGCATTGGTGCGCGACAAAGGCTTATTTAGTTTTTATAAAGATGGTCACAGTGAGTGCTGTGGCGTACGTAAAATCGCGCCACTCAAACGTAAACTGGCCAAGGTTAAAGCTTGGGCCACCGGCCAACGTCGCGATCAAAGTCCTGGCACGCGCAGCAATGTTGCGGCAGTGGAGTTGGACCTTGCGTTTTCAACGCCAGAACAGCCGCTGTACAAGTTCAATCCTCTAGCACAAATGAGCAGCGAAGACGTTTGGGCCTATATTCGCATGCTTGAATTGCCCTACAACAGTCTGCATCAGCGCGGTTTTATCAGTATTGGTTGTGAGCCTTGTACTCGCCCTGTCCTGCCCAATCAACACGAGCGCGAAGGCCGCTGGTGGTGGGAAGAAGCCACGCAAAAAGAATGCGGCTTACACGCAGGAAATATTATCACCGCGCAATAATTCTGCCCTTGACTCATCTACGTAATAAATCCAACGTATTTTTTCATCCAATCACAATATAACGCGCTAAGCTGGTTATACTTGGCGCGCATCGCATAGTACTGGGTCTCTTGCTCAGTCACTCATCCATGCTTACATTTTATTTCTATCGTTAATTTATTTGGGAGCCCTATGAAAACCCCTGCACGCCTGATTCCCCTCGTCGAAGATGGGCTGATTGATGAGGTGTTACGCCCCCTAATGAACGGCAAAGAAGCTGCGGTCTATGTGGTACGCAGCGGCGATGAGATTCGTTGCGCCAAAGTCTATAAAGACATGGACAAACGCAGCTTCAAAAAGGCCTCCCTGTACCGCGAAGGCCGTAAAACCGGTAATAGCCGCCGCTCACGCGCCATGGAGAAAGGCTCAAAGTTTGGTCGCGGACAAGCTGAAGAGGCCTGGCAAAATGCTGAGGTGGATGCTCTCTACCGCCTAGCCGCTGCTGGCGTACGCGTACCCAAACCGTTTGGCTGTTTTGATGGCGTACTGCTGATGGAACTGGTCACCCTACCCGACGGCCAAGTCGCACCCCGCTTAAACGACGTGACCCTAGAGCCCGAGCAGGCCCGTAAAGACCATGCCACCTTAATGGAATCCATTAAGCGCATGCTCTGTGTCAGCTTAGTGCACGGCGACCTCTCTGAATTTAATGTGTTGGTCGATGAGCACGGCCCAGTAATTATTGATCTGCCGCAGGCCGTTGATGCTGCAGCCAATAACAATGCGTTCTTTATGCTCAATCGCGACGTCAACAATATCACTCAATATTATGCACAGTATGCCCCAGAGCTGCTTGAAACCCGTTACAGCCCAGAAATGTGGAGCCTGTACAAAGCAGGTCGCCTGGAGATGGACACTGTACTGACTGGCGAGTTTATTGAACCGGATACTGAAGCCGATGTTGATTCGGTTATGGCTGAGATTCAAGCAGTTCTAAGTGAGGAGCGTGAGCGTGTCGCTCGGGCTAATGCCGAGGACTTTGAAGACTTTTAAGCAAAGATAAGCTGTCAGTGTTTGCACTGGCAGTTTCTTCTAAGCAATAAAAAACCCGCTTAGAGCGGGTTTCTTGTGCAAGCACTGGCGGTGTGCTTGTTTAATATGGTGCCCGGAGCCGGAATCGAACCGGCACGAAGTTACCTTCGAGGGATTTTAAGTCCCTTGCGTCTACCTATTCCGCCATCCGGGCGGTAGAAGCGTGACTGGCTAGCTTAATGCTTGTCCCAATCGAGGGCGCTAATATATGAGATCCTTTCGGTAAGTGCAAGCTTTTATTAAGGTTTTTCTTTAAAAAGTGCTTTTTTAATTTAAATGATGCCAGCAAGCCCATACTGCACAATACATGCCCAAACCGATAAGCAAAAAAGAGCACGTGCCCTTCGTCTTAGCAACACGCTTATCTAGCAGCGCAGCGCGCACTGCTGGGTCTCGTTCGCAGGACATAACCTGTCCTCACTTAAAGCCGTTAAACTCAGTTTTTACAGCGCACTGTAGCCCTAGCACACAAACAAACCAACTTACTTCGTATTTATTGAGCAATAAAGCAAAAAAATAGCATTCTAGACAATGTACTAGTTTACTTAATCGAACGAATGCGTAACATATGCGGTAGCCAGTCTATCATCAGATAGGTTGCTTCCATGGACACCCATATTAAGGGGAACAAGATGAATAATGTTCTAAAATTTTCTGCATTAGCATTAGCTGCTGTTTTAGCAACTGGTTGCAGCAGCGTTTCAACTGAAACTGAAGCTCGTTTAACTGCGACTGAAGATTCAGTAGCACGTGCACAAGCACGCGCTGACGAAGCGTACAGCAAAGCTGACGAAGCGATGAGCGCTGCTCAACGTGCACAGCAGACTGCTGACGAAGCTAACGAACGCGCTCTGCGTATGTTAGAAAAAGCCAGCCGCAAGTAATATTACTTGCTAAGGCAGAAAGGCCAACTTATATAAGTTGGCCTTTTTTATGCCTAGCATTAAGTCAGACCCTAGCCGCGCGGCACACATCAGCCTGCGACTGACTTAAACCATCCAGCGGCTTAGAATCTGCCTCGCCAACTCGCCATGAACTGTCTAAAACTCTATCGCCCAAAACGATAAAGGCCACCTAATGAGGCAGCCTTTATCATGGTGCAAATCGACTTAAAGTACAGCGTTAGCCAACAAAGCTCAGCAATACACCTGCAGCAACAGCCGAACCAATCACCCCTGCTACGTTAGGGCCCATGGCATGCATCAACAAGAAGTTTTGTGGATTAGACTCCAAGCCAACCTTATTGGATACACGTGCAGCCATAGGTACAGCAGATACTCCAGCAGAACCAATCAAGGGATTGATCTTGTGGACACTGAACTTATTCATAACTTTTGCCATGATAATGCCCATTGCTGTTCCTGCACTAAATGCAATCATCCCAAGCAATAAAATACCTAAGGTTTTTATTTGCAAGAATGACTCTGCCGACAGCTTAGAGCCTACCGTCAAGCCTAAAGCGATGGTCACGATATTAATCAGTGCATTACGCGAAGTATCAGCTAAACGCTCAACCACACCGCTTTCACGCATTAAGTTACCGAAGGCAAACATACCCACTAAAGGTGCCGCATCAGGTAGCAACATGCCGATTAACAAGCACAACACCAACGGGAAAATAATTTTCTCCGCTTGACCAACATGACGTAATTGCGACATCACAATGGCACGCTCTGCTGGCGTAGTTAATGCACGCATAATTGGCGGCTGAATCAACGGCACTAATGCCATATAAGAGTAAGCAGCCACAGCAATCGGCCCAAGTAAATCTGGCGCCAAGCGCGAGGTCACATAGATCGAAGTTGGCCCATCAGCACCACCAATAATAGCAATTGAAGCCGCCTCTTGCAGGGTAAACTCCAAACCTGGAATACCCAACATACCAATGGCTAAGGCGCCCAACAAGGTACCAAAAATACCAAACTGCGCTGCTGCACCTAAGAGCAAGGTTTTTGGGTTAGCCAGCATTGGACCGAAATCAGTCATCGCCCCCACACCCATGAAAATCAGCAGCGGGAAGACACTGGTCGGCAGACCTACATCGTAAAGCATCGTCAATAAGCCGCCGGACTCGGCCATACCTGCTGCGGGAATATTGGCTAAGACCCCACCAAACCCGATAGGGATTAACAACAGCGGCTCAAAACCTTTACGAATGGCCAAATAAATTAAAGCCATACACACGACGATCATCAAGGCTTGCCCAGCCTCGAGCTGATAGATACCGGTGCTTTGCCATAGACCTAAGAGCTTATCCATCATTCAGCCCTCAAGCTATTGTCAGCAGGCTATCGCCAACCGACACTGCATCGCCAACTTTAACGTTGACATCACCAATGACGCCGCGGCGGAAGGCACGAATTTCAGTTTCCATTTTCATGGCCTCTAAAATAATCACTACATCGCCTTCTTCAACAGCCTGACCTGGTTTCACCAGCACCTTAAAAATATTACCGGCTAAAGGTGCGCCCTGCGGATCACCAGCGCCAGCTGCCACTGGTGCTGGCTCACAAGCGGTAGCCTCACCAACAGGTTTTAATCCCTCAATATCGCCACCTTCATTGACTTGCACGACAAAAGTTTTGCCATTCACTTCAACGGTATAGGCTTGCGGTCCCGCAGATTGATATATTTCGTTACCCGTCGGCACCGGCTCAAATGCGTCAGGATTATCACGATTTTCTAAAAACTTCAGACCAATTTGTGGAAATAACGCATAGGTCAACACATCATCGATGATGTTGTCAGCCAAGCGAATATTTTTCTCCGCAGCCAACTCTTTGAGTTCAGCAGTGAGCTTATCCATTTCATTGTCTAATAAATCCGCCGGACGGCATTCAACCGCTTTTTCACCATTTAACACGCGCGCTTGCAACTCAGCATTAAACGGCGCTGGAGCAGCACCGTACTCGCCTTTCAATACGCCTGCGGTTTCTTTAGTGATGGATTTATAACGCTCGCCAGTCAATACGTTAATCACCGCCTGGGTGCCAACAATTTGCGAGGTTGGGGTCACCAATGGAATAAAACCTAAGTCTTCACGCACGCGTGGAATCTCAGCCAATACTTCATCAAATTTATCTGTGGCGCCCTGCTCTTTAAGCTGACCTTCCATATTCGTCAACATACCGCCAGGTACTTGTGCGACTAAAATACGTGAATCCACACCTTTAAGCGTGCCTTCAAATTTTGCATACTTTTTCCGCACTTCACGGAAGTAGGCTGCAACTTCTTCAAGCAATAACAGGTCAAGACCAGTGTCATGCTCGGTATTTTGGAACATGGCTACCACTGACTCGGTTGGCGAATGGCCGTAAGTCATCGACATTGAGGAAATCGAAGTATCAACGTTATCAATACCCGCTTCGACTGCCTTTAAAATCGCCACTGACGACAAACCTGCAGTCGCATGACATTGCATATGAATTGGAATCGACAAACTGGCTTTCAATTTGCTAACCAATTCATAGGCAATATAGGGCGTTAAAATACCAGCCATATCCTTGATTGCTATAGAATCAGCGCCCAAGTCTTCAATTTTCTTCGCCAGATCAACCCACATTTGCATATTATGCACAGGGCTGGTGGTGTAGGAAATAGTGCCTTGCGCATGTTTACCATTAGCTTTCACCGCCTTTAATGCGCGGTCAAGGTTACGCGGGTCGTTCATCGCATCAAAGACGCGAAACACATCCACGCCATTGACCGCAGCACGCTCAACAAACTTATCCACGACATCATCAGCATAGTGACGATAGCCTAATAAGTTTTGTCCGCGCAGCAACATTTGTTGACGGGTATTGGGCATCGCTTGCTTCAGCGCGCGAATACGCTCCCAAGGGTCTTCACCTAAATAGCGAATACAAGAATCAAACGTTGCCCCACCCCATGATTCAACCGACCAAAAACCAATTTGATCAAGCTTGCCAGCAATAGGCAGCATATCGTCTAGGCGAACACGGGTGGCTAAAATAGATTGGTGAGCATCACGTAGTACAACGTCAGTAATACCGAGCGGCTTTGTTGCAGTCATCAGGAAAAACTCCGTATAGGTACACTCAGCCGCGTCGGGCACGGTGTTGTTTAATGGCAAGTTGCATGGCTTGTAAGGTATCTGCATCGACAGCCCGTACACTACCCGCTGGTACAGGTGCTGCGACTGCTGTAGCAGTACGACTTTCTTCTGGAACAAAGCGCTCTAGAAGAAAAGACATACCGCGAATGCAATAAATCAGTAAAACCAAAAATAGAAAAACGAGACCCATACCGAAAAACATGAGTTCAACGCCTTCAAGAAGGAGTTGCTGAGAAGTCATATACGCTCCATTTCCTGAGTTGCAGGGGGCAATAAGTAGAGTTTGAACAATGCCGCCGCTCAGGCAAAGGCCAGTCAGCAACAGCTAAAACGCTGAAACATTAACGCGATTCAACCCTGATTAGCAAACAATAGAATGTTTTTTTACGCAGTCACTCATGAGCTTTGCCAATTTATTAGCATTTAGAGTAAAAATACTGTCGCTAAACCTAAGAATATAAAGAAGCCGCCACTGTCGGTCATCGCCGTAATTAAAACACTAGAACCCAGCGCCGGATCGCGCCCTAAACGCACCATAGTCATAGGAATAACCACGCCCATCAAGGCTGCCAGCAATAAATTCAAGGTCATCGCCGAGGTCATCACCACGCCCAACGACCAACTATCATAAAGTAACCACGCCACAAGGCCGACAACGCTGCCCCAAATCACACCATTAATCAGCGCCACACTCAATTCTTTGCGCAGTAAGCGTGTAGTGTTGCCAGTGGACAACTGATCCAAAGCCATAGCTCGAACAATCATGGTAATGGTTTGATTTCCTGAGTTACCACCAATACCTGCAACAATCGGCATCAGCGCTGCCAGTGCTACCAGCTTTTCAATCGAACCTTCAAATAAACCAATCACTCGCGAGGCGACAAATGCAGTAATCAGATTAATCGCCAACCACGCCCAACGGTTTTGCAGTGATTTCCACACCGAGGCAAAAATATCTTCTTCCTCTCGCAGACCTGCACGACTTAAGACCTCACTCTCCGACTCTTCACGAATCAAGTCGACCATCTCATCAACGGTTAAACGACCAATCAGCTTGCCACTTTTCTCCACCACAGGAGCAGAAACCAGGTTGTAGCGCTCAAAAGCTTGCGCAGCAATGGAACCATCTTCATCTGGGTAAAAAGTGACCGGCTCATCCGACATAACATCGTGTACTAAGCGCTCAGGATCATTGACCAACAAGCGTTTAATCGGCAACACGCCTTTTAAAATACCGGCAATATCCACCACAAATAGCTTATCGGTTTGGTCAGGCAGCTCTTTTAAGCGGCGTAAATAACGTAATACCACTTCAAGGGTAACATCCTCACGAATGGTCACCATTTCAAAGTCCATAATAGCGCCGACCTGCTCATCCTCATAAGACAGCGCTGAACGCACACGCTCACGCTGCTGCTCGTCCAATGACTCCATCAAGCCCTGAACCACATCGCGTGGCAGCTCTGGCGCCAGATCAGCCAATTCATCAGCGTCCAGATCCTTGGTGGCCGCGATAATCTCGTTCTCATCCATATCGGCAATCAGTGTTTCACGCACCGAGTCAGACACTTCAAGGAGAATGTCACCATCACTTTCGGCACGCACCAACTGCCAGATAGCTAAGCGATCTTCTAAGGGTAACGCTTCAAGAATGTAGGCAATATCGGCGGGGTGTAATTCGGTCAGTTTCTGCTGTAATTCTGCTAGGTGCTGTTGCTGCACCAAGGCATCCACACGCTCTTGATGATCGCTGCCTTGCCGCGCCACCCGTTCCTCAATCAATCGATGTCGTTGCAAGAGCTCAAGAACCTGTGAAAAACGCTCATGGAGGCGCTCCTGGGGCTTTCTCTCTTCAACTTCAGTCATAAATGAGGTACTCCACCCTTGCATGCTAGCGATGCAAGAGATTTATCAAGTGTGCATGGTGATTGCTCAATGGGAAAAAAATTTCTACTGAAAAATCATAACCAGCCAGTGTTGCACTGGCTTTCTAGGCACTAATAATACCACTGTAGTTAAGCTTTGCACCTAACAATTACTTTCCATCACCGACAATAGCGCGCACCACTCTGGTTATTCAAAAAATCCCGACTAAACTAAAAAAGCCCCCTGCAGGGCTTTAAAAGCTTAAGCAATACACCCAAGGATGACCCAGTGCGAATCTCTATCTATCTTCTGCTGGTTTTAACTGGCAGCCATAGCGCAGCGCTCAGCGCTGCAGTCCAAGTGTATCGATGCACGGCAAACAATGGCGCCGTGACCTTTAGCGATCACGGTTGCCCCAGCGCCAGCAGGCAGTCCACTTACCAGCTCGCCACACCTATCCCTCTCCCCGCCTTACCGCCCAGCACGAGTCAGCAGCGTTCGTCACAGCAACCCAGACAACACACTCGTGTCACCGTAATTGCAGAGGACACCCAGCCCTGCGGAGCTTTTAACCCAACCGAGCGGCGCACACACTTGGTCCGCAAGCAAGTCACCCGCGGCATGAGCCAGGCAGAGATTGAAAGTATGTTCGGCAAGCCCCTAACTCAGCGCAGCCACAATGGTATAACCCAGGCCACTTACCGCAGCGCTAAAGGCCACCAGCGCAGTGTACGCTTCGATCAGCGCGGCTGCGTACCCTAAAGACCTATAGTCAGCACCACACCTTTTACGCACAGCAGCCACGCAAGGCAAGGCAAGGCAAGGCAAGGCAAGGCGAGCACACCCTACCTGCAATAGAAATTCAGCTGAAATAATTCGCATACTTTCTCATAGGCAAAAAAAAACCTGCAATCAATGCAGGTTTTTTAATTTGGTGGACTCAGGAGGATTCGAACCTCCGACCGCTCGGTTCGTAGCCGAGTACTCTATCCAGCTGAGCTATGAGTCCAACTTGGTGCTTATCCAGATCACCGCTGGTATTACTTAAAAGAACCAATGACTCAGTTCTTTTAATTTGGTGGACTCAGGAGGATTCGAACCTCCGACCGCTCGGTTCGTAGCCGAGTACTCTATCCAGCTGAGCTATGAGTCCAGTGTGGCGCGTATTATAGAGCTATTTATTTGATAATCAAGTAGTTTTATTGTTATTTAAAACTCTTTAATAATCATTAACTCTGTAACACTCAATATGGCGGAGAGGGAGGGATTCGAACCCTCGACACCCTTTTGAGGTGTACTCCCTTAGCAGGGGAGCGCCTTCGGCCACTCGGCCACCTCTCCGTAACACGGTGCGTATCTTACCTACTTTTTTAGTAAATGCAAAGCAAAAACTGAAAATAGATTAAATACTTTCTTCTTCCTTCTCTTCTTTCTCTTTTTGAATGCGCTGATAGATCTCTTCACGGTGCACAGCAATCTCTTTCGGCGCGTTTACACCGATGCGAACTTGATTGCCTTTAACACCCAGCACAGTGACAGTAACCTCATCACCAACCATCAGTGTCTCTCCTACACGACGCGTTAGGATTAACATTATTTATCTCCTTGTATCAACAATTTAGGATTACAGTCTGCATCTGTAAGTGGTGCACAGGATACACTATCGCGCTTAACTAGGCATAATCAGAATGCTTATTTATTAAGCAAAGTCAATTATGGGCTCATTGGACTGACACAGCTAAGCCGTGTCACACCTAACCATTCAGCACTGATCCTATTTCTCTGGGGCATCCAAGCCAAACGCTGTGTGCAAGGCACGCACCGCTAACTCGACATATTTCTCATCAATTACCACAGATACTCTGATTTCTGAGGTTGAGATCATCTGGATATTAATATTCTCTTTGGCCAAGGCTTCAAACATGCAGCTGGCCACACCTGGATGTGAACGCATCCCGACCCCAACAATAGACACTTTCGCAATACTGGTCGTACCGCTCACCTCTCCAGCCCCAATCTCCAAGGCTGTAGCTCTTAAGACTTCGATGGCTTTGTCATAATCGATATTATTTACAGTAAAGGTGAAGTCCGTGGTGTTGTCTCGGGCAACGTTTTGCACAATCATATCAATATCGATATTCGCCGCACTGATCGGCCCCAAGATTTTAAACGCAACACCTGGCGTATCCGGAACGCCGCGAATAGTTAACTTAGCCTCATCACGATTAAAGGCAATACCAGAAATAATCGGCTGTTCCATGCTGTCCTCATTATCATCAGTGGTAATTAGAGTGCCAGGGCCCTCTTGAAAACTGTGCAGTACACGTAGCGGTACATTGTATTTGCCAGCAAATTCTACAGAGCGCAACTGCAATATCTTTGAACCCAAGCTGGCCATTTCCAGCATTTCTTCAAAGGTGATGCGATCCAAACGCTGCGCGCGCGAAACGACACGCGGATCGGTTGTGTACACGCCATCCACATCGGTATAAATATGACACTCATCAGCCTTGAGCGCAGCAGCCAAGGCCACTGCCGTGGTATCTGATCCACCACGTCCCAGCGTGGTGATATTGCCCTGCGCATCGACACCCTGAAACCCAGCGACCACCACCACCTTGCCAGCACTAAGCTGCTCACGCACTTTAAGCTCATCAATACTTAAGATGCGCGCTTTACCGTGCTCACTGTCAGTCACAATGGGAACTTGTGCGCCAGTAAATGATACGGCAGGCACTCCGATGTTATTTAAGGCCATGGCCAGCAATGCAATGGTGACTTGCTCACCAGTGGCAATCATCACATCCATTTCACGCAATGAGGGTTTCTTTGCAATCTGCTTGGCCAAGGCCAATAAACGGTTGGTCTCGCCGCTCATGGCCGATACCACCACGACAATATCATCACCCGCAGCACGGAACTTCGCCACTTTTTGCGCCACTTGCTCAATTCGTTCAGGCGAGCCGACCGAGGTGCCACCGAATTTCTGTACGATCAACGCCATTTTACTGCCGCCTTAATCATCCTTAGCGTTAAAAATAGTGCGTCGTGCAAACTCATCTTGCACGACGCACTGCTGTTTTAATTCATCGCTTAGCCTTTACTGGCCACATAGGCTGCTGTCACTGCCAAAGCATCATCCAGCTTAGCCAGCTCAACACCACTACCCTGCGCCATATCCGGACGACCACCGCCTTTACCGCCAACCACTGCAGTGGCCTGCTTCATGAGATCACCAGCTTTAAATTGGCCGGTCAGGTCTTTAGTCACCCCAGCGACCAGCACAATACGCTCATCATGCACACCGCCTAACAAAATGACCGCACTGCCCAGTTTGTTTTTTAACTGATCAATCAACACCAGCAACTCTTTGCCTTCCACGCCATCAAGACGCGCGGCCAAGACTTGAACACCATTGACCTCAAACGCAGACGCGGCAAGATCACTGCCTGCGGCGCGAGCGGCTTTGGCTTTGAGCTGCTCGATTTCTTTCTCTAAGCTGCGCTGCTGATCAAGAATGGCTTGCAGTTTATCCAGAACATTGTCACGAGTACCTTTGACCAGGCTCATAGCTTGCTTGAGCTGCTCTTCTGCACCACTGAGCCAGTTCCAAGCTGCGGCACCGGTCACTGCCTCAATCCGACGCACACCCGCTGCCACACCGCCTTCACTGGTGATTTTAAATATTCCAATATCACCGGTACGCTTAGCGTGGATACCACCACAGAGTTCGACTGAGAAACCATCCGCCATGCTTAAGACACGTACTTGGTCGCCATATTTTTCGCCAAATAGCGCCATAGCACCTTTGTTTTTAGCCGTTTCTATATCAGTAACTTCAGTACAGACTGGAGTATTGTTACGAATTTCTTGATTCACCCGCTCTTCTAAAGCCTTGATCTGCTCTGCGGTCAGCGCCTCAAAGTGGCTAAAGTCAAAACGCAAACGCTGACTGTCGACCAATGAGCCTTTTTGCTGCACATGCTCGCCTAAGATGTCGCGCAATGCTGCATGCAATAAGTGCGTAGCCGAATGACTCAACGCCGTAGCTTGACGTACCGTGGCATCCACTTGCGCAACAATACGCTCACCAACGCTCAGCGTACCTTGGGTGATACAGCCATGATGTAAAAAAGCATTGCCGCTTTTAGTGGTATCAGTAATTTCGATACACAAATGCTCAGCGCTTAAGTAACCGCTATCGCCAACCTGTCCACCAGACTCCGCATAAAATGGCGTGCGATCCAAAACGATCACTGCTTTATCGCCCTCTAAGGCAGATTCAACACTAGCGCCATCCTTTAGAATCATCAGTACTTTGGCCTCAGCCTGATGTTCTTGGTAACCCAAGAATTCAGTGTCGGCATCAACTTTAATCAGCGTATTGTAATCCAGCGAGAAGGAACTGGCGGAACGCGCACGTACGCGCTGCGCCTGCATTTCACGCTCAAAACCAACATCATCGACACTCAGCTCGCGCTCGCGGGCGATATCGGCGGTTAAGTCCATCGGAAAGCCGTAAGTGTCATACAATTTAAACACTACCGAGCCTGGGATCACTGTGCCATCGAGCTCAGCTAAATCCTGCTCAAGAATACGCAAGCCTTGCTCTAGAGTTTTCGCAAACTGTTCTTCTTCGGTTTTTAAAATACGCTCAATCTGTGCTTGTTGTTGCTTAAGCTCAGGAAAGGCTTCACCCATTTGCTCAACCAACGCCGCAACAATTTTATAGAAGAAGCTGTCCGTGGCACCCAGCTTATTACCATGACGGCAGGCGCGACGAATAATCCGGCGCAACACGTAACCACGACCATCATTAGACGGCACCACGCCATCGGCAATCAAAAAGCTGCAGGAGCGGATATGGTCAGCAATCACTTTCAGTGACGGACTATCATTGTTTTCACAACCCACTGCAGCGGCTACGCCACTGAGCAAATGCTGAAATAGATCAATCTCATAGTTGGAGTTTACGTGTTGCAAAACCGCACTGATCCGCTCCAAACCCATACCGGTGTCGACACTCGGCGCTGGCAACGGATGCATCACGCCATCTGCAGTACGATTAAACTGCATAAAGACGTTGTTCCAAATCTCAATATAGCGGTCGCCGTCTTCTTCTGGCGAACCGGGCGGGCCACCCCAAATGTGCTCACCATGATCATAAAAAATCTCAGAGCACGGACCACAAGGACCAGTATCACCCATCGCCCAAAAGTTATCTGAGGCATAAGGTACGCCGCCAGTATCACCGATACGGATCATTCGCTGCTCAGGTACACCGATTTCTTTCACCCAAATATCATAGGCTTCATCATCAGTCTCATAGACGGTGACCCACAGCTTGTCTTTGGAGAGACCCAACCATTGCTCAGAGGTTAAAAACTCCCACGCATAATGAATCGCATCACGCTTAAAGTAATCACCAAAGCTAAAGTTACCCAGCATCTCAAAAAAAGTATGGTGACGCGCGGTATAGCCCACATTTTCCAAGTCATTATGTTTACCGCCAGCACGCACGCACTTTTGGCTGCTGGTGGCGCGTGTATAGGCGCGTTTTTCTAAACCCAAGAAGCAGTCTTTAAACTGATTCATGCCCGCATTGGTAAATAATAGCGTGGGGTCATTGGCTGGGATCAATGAGCTGGATGCTACGCGGGTATGACCCTTTTCTTCAAAGAAGCGAAGGAAGGCTTCACGGATTTCTGCGCTTTTCATATATTCTTCCACAATTAAATAACGGCAATCCCTGCAGAATGGCAAGGATTTACCGAGTCAAAGCACGCATTATATCGATGATGCGTGCTTGGTGCAGTGTTTAGCAATAACCGCTAGGCGAACAATCAGTGATCACACTCGTCAGTGTGCACATGCTCGTCTGCGCTAGGATCAGCCGCTTCCATTTCTAACTGCAAGCTGACTAAGTTAGTCGCCAGAGGACGCAATAAGAGGTTGGCGTACTCAGCATCACCTTCTTCGACATCCACACCAATTAACAACTGACCATTACCGGCAGTCTGTATCCAAATTTCTTTACCCTGCCAAAGCACGGCAAAACGCGTGCATGAGGCTTCAGTTTGAGCGCCATCATCATGTTCAAGAAGCAGCTGTAATCCTGTGTTCATAACGTTTGGTTACCTAAATTTTAAGAAAATAATAAGCACGCCATCACTCTTATTAGCAATAACGCGCTCAACAATATGAATTAAGCTTGGGCTTGCTGAATAAATTCGGCAACAGCGCGAGCAAAGCGCGCTAAACCCTCATCTAAATCAGCCTGCTCAATCACTAAACTGGGAGCAAAACGCACCACATCAGGGCCCGCCACTAAAACCAGCAGATCAGCACGTTCAGCCGCGGCCATTAGCGCACTAGCTTGACCTTTATACTGATCACTCAGTACTGCACCGACTAACAAACCTTTACCACGGACTTGCTCAAACAAATGATAAGGCGCGCCAATCTCACGCAGCTTTTCACGCAAGTACTCACCTTTAGCCAGCACACCATCAAGCACTGCCGGTGTATTGATAATATCTAAGACGGTTTCACCCACTGCGCACGCCAGCGGATTACCGCCAAAGGTGGTGCCGTGCGTGCCGACAGCTAAATGCTTAGCATAGTCATTGCTCGTCAACATCGCCGAAATCGGGAAGCCGCCGCCGAGGCTTTTGGCCGTGGTCAGCACATCAGGCGTCACACCATAATGTTCGTGAGCAAACAGTTTACCCGTACGCCCCATACCTGATTGCACTTCATCAAAAATCAGCAGCGCGTCATATTGATCACAGAGCGCACGCACACCCTCGAGGTAAGCCTGCTCCGCAGGTAGCACACCACTCTCACCTTGAATCGGCTCTAAAATCACCGCACAGGTGCGTGCTGAAATGGCTTTTTCCATGGTGGCTAAATCATTGTACGGCACATGGGTAATACCTTCCGGACGCGGGCCAAAACCTTCTGAGTATTTCGGCTGACCGCCAACATTCACCGTAAATACGGTACGCCCATGAAAACTGTTAATCGTTGAAATAATTTCATATTTTTCTGCACCAAAACGGTCACTGGCCACTTTACGTGCCAGTTTCAACGCAGCCTCGTTGGCTTCTGCGCCAGAGTTACTGAAAAACACTCGATCAGCAAAAGTCGCCGCAGTTAATTTGCGTGCTAAACGCAGCGCCGGTTCATTGGTGAACACATTCGAGACATGCCAGAGTTTATGCGCTTGTGTGGTTAACGCCTCAATCAGTGCAGGATGGCAGTGACCTAAGCCATTCACCGCAATACCGCCGGACAAGTCAATCAGCTCGCGTCCACTTTGATCCCACAATCGCGACCCTGCTCCGCGCACTGGAATAAAGCCAGCTGGCGCATAGTTGGGCACCATAACTTGATCAAAATCAGCGCGACTGACCTGCGCCTCTTGGATGGACATGCCTGCTCTCCTGGATAAAATTCTGTTCTACAAATAAACGTTTGATTTTAAATATATCAGTGACGTACATACCGCATTGCAGAGTGCGCGGCCGCAGTATTGCTTGCGCGCACCAGCACTATGCAGCAGTTTAAACCTAGATCAACAAAAAGCGCAGAGCAAAACGAGTTTTTCTCTGCAAACTCACCGATTTGGGCCATTTCGGCCGACTTTCCAAGGCTCAAAGAAGAACAACACTGACGCGGTGTGGCATACAGATAAACTGATGGCGCTACTCTGCGTCAGTGTGCACCAGCAAACCAGCTCAGCTTATCGCGCAAGGCCACCACTTCGCCGACAATAATCAAGCTCGGACTTTGCACCGCAAAGTCTTGCATCTGCTGTTTGATCGTCTCCAAGGTACCAACAAACACCCGCTGCTGCGCTGTTGTGCCATTTTCAATTAAAGCAATGGGTGTCTGTGCGGCACGGCCGTGGGCACGCAATTGCTGGCAGATATCCGGCAAGCAACCCAACCCCATATAAAACACCACAGTCTGCGTCGTCGACACCAACTCAGCCCAAGGCAAATCCAATACACCCTCCTTAGGGTGACCAGTAACAAAGCGCACCGACTGAGCATAGTCACGATGGGTCAGCGGAATCCCCGCATAAGCCGAGCAACCCGAAGCAGCGGTAATCCCGGGCACCACTTGAAAAGGAATATGCTGCGCAGCCAGCTCTTCAATCTCCTCACCACCACGGCCGAAGATAAACGGATCACCGCCTTTAAGACGCACCACGCGCTTCCCCTGCTGCGCCAACTCAACTAATTTCAGGTTGATTTGATCTTGCGGCACACTGTGCTTAGACGCCTGTTTACCCACATAAATCCGCTCAGCATCACGCCGGCACAGCTCCAAAATCGCCGGCGCCACTAAGCGGTCATACAGCACCACATCCGCTTGCTGCATTAAACGCAGCGCCTTAAACGTCAGCAAGTCCGGATCGCCTGGACCGGCCCCGACTAAATAGACCTCCCCCACTGCTTGATTCTGTGCACCGCTGATTTTTTCATTGAGTAATTGTTCAGCCTGCTGTTCACGCCCAGCAAATACATGCTCGGCAATCGCCCCCTGAAACACATCCTCCCAAAACACACGGCGCGGCTGTACATCAGGCATGAGCGTTTTCACTTGATCGCGGAATTTTGCAGCAAGTCCGGCAAGACGACCATAGCTAGCCGGCAACCAGCTTTCAATTTTAGCTCGAACCAAACGCGCCAGCACTGGCGCATGTCCTGCTGTAGAAACCGCAATAATCAAAGGTGAACGATCAACAATGGCCGGGAAAATGATGCTAGATAACTCTGATGCACCGACCGCATAGACCGGAAGACCCAATCGATTCGCTTGCGTCGCAATCGCCACATTGACCTCAGTTTGATCAGTACAGGCCAAGACTAAACAACTGCCTTGCAAATCAGTCTCCTGGTACTCGCGCAACTGGCAATCACCGTGCTTGCTGGCCACCAGCGCGTGCAATGCGTCACAAATAAAAGGTGCAACCACACGCAATAGCGCACCGCTATCCAACAATAAACGCGCCTTGCGTAAAGCCATCTCACCGCCACCAACCAGCAGTACATCACGTCCTTGCAGCTTATGAAATAACGGCAGGTAATCCATAACAACACCTTTAGGCAAACCATTGACAGGCATAGCCATGTGCTACGCTTGAGCGCTAAAGAACAGCGGCAAAGAAAGTCTTTATAAACTGAACGGCGCAAGCCTTGCATTGTTTGCAATCAAGCACGCGCAATAGAAACCAATCAACTCAGGAAAAGCCTATGGAGCGCCTGCCAGGCAATAAGCACTAGCCTATCGCCCAGCATGCCTACATCACGCTTAGCGAATCACTTCAATACCAGCCATATAGGGACGCAATACTGCAGGTACAGTAATGCTCCCATCGGCTTGCTGATTGTTCTCTAGCACTGCGACCAAAGTGCGGCCCACCGCTAAGCCTGAACCATTAAGGGTGTGCACCAGTTCAGTCTTACCGGTTTCTGGATTACGGAAACGGGTCTGCATACGACGTGCTTGGAAGTCGGTGCAGTTGGAGCAGGATGAAATCTCGCGGTATTTATCTTGGCTCGGCACCCAGACTTCTAAATCGTAGGTTTTACTTGCGCCAAAACCCATATCGCCGGTACAGAGCGCCATCACGCGGTAGGGTAAATCTAACGCCTGCAGAATTTTCTCTGCATGACCGGTCAACTCTTCCAGCGCCGCAACCGAGGTTGCAGGATCAACAATCTGCACCATTTCAACTTTATCAAACTGATGCTGACGGATCATGCCACGTGTATCACGGCCTGAAGCACCGGCTTCACTGCGGAAACAGGGGCTATGCGCCACCATTTTAATCGGCAACTGGGCTGCATCTAAAATTTCACCGGCCACGGTATTGGTCAATGATACTTCAGCAGTGGGGATTAAATACAAGGGTGTTTGATCTTCACGTTCAACGCGGAATAAATCTTCAGAAAATTTCGGTAACTGACCGGTGCCTAGCAACGCAGAGGCTTGCACTAAGTACGGCGTATACATTTCTTGATAACCATGCTCAGCGGTATGCAGATCCAGCATAAACTGCGCCAGAGCACGGTGCAGACGGGCAATACCACCACGCATCACCGCAAAGCGTGCGCCGGATAATTTGGCCGCCGCTTCAAAATCCAAACCATTGATATTCTCACCCAGCTCAACATGATCCAGAATGGGGAAATCAAAGGTGCGCGGTGTGCCCCAGCTGCGCACTTCAACGTTATCATCTTCACTGGCACCCTGAGGCACAGAGTCATCTGGTAAGTTGGGAATATTCAGCGCTATGGCATCCAGATCAACTTGGATGGCTTCCAGCTCGCGCTTACCGGCGTCCAACTCACCACCAAGCTGATCCACTTGGGCCAGCAAAGGCGCAATATCTTCACCCCGTGCTTTGGCTTGACCAATCGATTTGGAGCGACTGTTACGCTCAGCCTGCAACTGCTCGGTGCGCGTTTGCACGGCTTTACGTTGTGTTTCCAAGGCTTCTAAGCGGGCGACATCCAAAACAAAACCGCGTACAGCTAAGCGATCAGCGATGTCTTGCGTGTGTGTGCGTAACAATTTTGAATCAAGCATAAAGGTATCCGTTCTTACAGAGAAAATTTAATCAGTGCCATGCCCAGCCAAGTCGCCAATAAGCCACCGCCCAAAGTCACGGCCATATAAAGTAAAGCCTGCAGCGCCTGACCATCAGTCAACAGGCGCAGCGCATCCAGTGAAAATGTTGAAAAAGTCGTAAAGCCGCCTAAAAACCCAGTCATCAATAACACGCGCATGCTATCAGAGCCATCTGGACGCAAGGCAAAGCATGCAAAAGCACAGCCAATCAAAAAACAGCCGATGATATTAACCAAAACAGTAGCAATGTACAGATGCAACGGCCAAATATAGGCCACAGCCAAGCCCATGGCATAGCGTAATACACTGCCTAAGGCACCGCCGAGCGCAACCAGCAAGAGCGTATTCATGGCTCGGTTCGGCGTTGTCGAGGACTGTTTTTATCCAAGCGTTTTAGATGTTGAAGTTTTTCGCCAATTTTAATTTCTAAACCCCGTGCCGGCGGCTGATAATACTCACGCGGCGTTAAGGCCTCGGGAAAATAATCTTCGCCCGCCGCATAGGCATCTGGCTCATCATGGGCATAACGGTAGGCTTCAGCGTAGCCCAATTGCTTCATCAACTGAGTCGGCGCATTGCGCAAATGCAGCGGCACCTCTAATGAGCCAAATTCTTTTGCATCTTGGCGCGCAGCATTATAAGCCTTATACACCGCATTACTTTTGGGTGCACAGGCTAAATAGGTAATGGCTTGCGCCACCGCCAATTCGCCTTCTGGACTGCCCAAACGCTCTTGCACCTCCCAAGCGGATAAGCACAAGGTGAGCGCGCGCGGGTCGGCATTGCCCACTTCTTCACTGGCCATACGCACCACGCGCCGCGCGATATACAGCGGATCACAACCGCCATCCAGCATGCGCGTATACCAATATAAAGCAGCGTCGGGATGGGAGCCGCGCACCGACTTATGCAATGCGGAAATCTGATCGTAAAAGGCTTCACCGCCTTTATCAAAGCGGCGCATGCTGTCGCCAAGAATATCGCCTAACAAAGCCTCATTAATACAGGCGCCATCATCAAGCAAGTCTGCAGCATTTTCTAAAAGATTCAGTAAACGCCGCGCATCACCGTCGGCGGCACGAATCAATAAGGCCTGCGCCTGGGGCTCAATCGAGAGGCGACGCTCACCCAAGCCTCTTTGATCACTTAAAGCGCGCGTCAGCAACAGCTCTAAAGCAGCCGCATCGAGGCTTTTCAGCACATAGACGCGGGCCCGTGATAGCAACGCATTATTGAGTTCAAAAGAGGGGTTTTCGGTGGTCGCACCAATAAAAATAAAGGTGCCATCTTCCACATAAGGTAAAAAGGCATCTTGCTGGCCTTTATTAAAGCGGTGCACTTCATCGACAAACAAAATGGTACGGCGACTGTACTGCGCTGCTTGCTGTTTGGCCTCTTGCACCGCCTCACGGATTTCTTTGACCCCAGACAACACCGCGGATAGGGTTATAAAATGCGCATCCGAGACTTGCGCCAGCAAACGTGCCAAAGTGGTTTTACCCACCCCAGGCGGCCCCCAAAAAATCATTGAGTGCAAGGCACCTTGCTGCAAGGCTTCACGCAGTGGTTTACCCAGGGCTAAAATATGCTGCTGGCCGACATACTCATCCAACGTATTGGCCCGCAAACGCGCGGCCAAGGGTTGCGCGATAGGTTCACTGCTAAACAATTGCACCCTTACTGCCCATCCTCAATCACATCAATCCCAGGCCCTGCTTCAAAGACAAACTGACTGGCGGCAACCGGCTGATTGACTTCAACATTCATAAATAAAATATTGGTGCGCTGGCCAACCGCATCGAGCAATTGCATATCATTAATCACGCCATTGCGAAAAGACAAACGCAAGGTATCAAATAAAGTGTCTTTCACCGTAGGGGTTAAAACAAAATCAATAATGGAGCCGGCTTCTTTATAGCTGATGCTGAAGTTTTCGCTGATTTTTGACACATCACCGGACAATAACAAGGCTGGCGTATGGGTCAAACGCTGATCCATCTTCTGCACCGTCACCTGCATTAAATCCGGATCATACAGCCAGACTTTTTCACCATTGGACACCAACAACTGCTCCATTGGCGGGTCGGTATGCCAGCGCAGTTGGCCTGGACGCTGCAGAACCATAGTGCCGGACGCCTCTTGCAATTGAGTGCCTGTGGAATCCAAGGTCAATTGTGAAAAGTTACCGCTGATGGTTTGTGTATGACTGAGTAATTCGCTGAGTTTGTTGGCTGAATGCTGTTGCTCGCTGACCTCGGCATACGCCGTAGACACAGGCAGCAATAGAGTAGCGGTCAACATCACACCGCCCAGCAAACCCAATAAACCTGTATAGATTGTGCGCATTGGTCATCTCTTTTATCTGAGCTTAAAAATAGAGACCTGAGCAATACCGCAGCTCAGGCGACTGAAAACCATTGGTTATTAATCACGCCTTGGTGGCGGCGCAATGACTTCGCGCGAGCCATTGTGCGCTGCAGCCGACACCACGCCAGCCATTTCCATAGCTTCGACCATACGTGCAGCACGGTTATAACCCACTTTAAACTTACGCTGCACGGAAGAAATCGAAGCACGGCGTGACTCAGTAACAAAGTTTACCGCTTCATCGTACAAGGGATCGTCTTCACTACTGCTTTCACCGCCTCCGTTGTCAAAGCCACTGCCCGCCTCTTCAATACCGGCCAGGATATCTTCAATATAATCGGGTGCGCCACGTAATTTCCATGCATCAACCACGCGATGCACTTCGTCGTCCGAGACAAAGGCACCGTGTACACGAATCGGTAAACTGGTACCTGGTGGTAAATACAACATGTCACCATGGCCCAGCAACTGTTCCGCACCGCCCTGATCTAGAATGGTGCGTGAGTCAATTTTACTCGAGACTTGGAAGGCAATTCGGGTGGGAATATTGGCTTTAATCAGCCCAGTAATCACATCCACTGAAGGTCGTTGCGTGGCCAGAATCAAGTGAATCCCCGCTGCACGGGCTTTTTGTGCGATACGTGCAATCAGCTCTTCAACTTTCTTACCGACCACCATAATCATATCGGCAAACTCATCCACCACCACCACAATAGTTGGCAGCTTTTCTAGCAGTGGCGCTTCATCATTCATATCATCACGGCGAAACAATGGGTCTTCCAAAGGTGTACCGGCCTCTTCAGCCTCTTTCACTTTTCGGTTATAACTGGCCAAATTGCGCACACCCATGGCGGACATCAGCTTATAGCGCCGCTCCATTTCTGCCACGCACCACCGCAGCGCATTGGCCGCTTCTTTCATATCGGTAACCACAGGGCACAATAAGTGTGGGATACCTTCATAAATCGATAATTCAAGCATTTTCGGGTCGATCATAATGAGGCGTGCGTCTTCCGGCTTGGATTTAAACAGCACTGATAAAATCATCGCGTTAACGCCCACTGACTTACCTGACCCTGTGGTACCTGCGACCAACAAGTGTGGCATTTTTGCCAAGTCAGCAATCACTGGATGGCCACCAATATCATGGCCCAAAGCGATAGTCACCGCCGATTTAGCCTCATCAAATTCTGGTGTTTCTAACACTTCCGAGAAACGTACAATTTGTCGATCTTCGTTAGGAATCTCAATTCCTACCGTGGTCTTACCTGGAATCACTTCCACTACACGCACACTGATCATGGCCAAGGAGCGCGCCAAATCTTTAGCCAGATTGGTGATACGGCTGACTTTAACCCCTGGTGCCAGCTGAATCTCAAAGCGTGTCACCACTGGGCCCGGATGCACCGACTCCACATGCACTTCGACGCCAAACTCTTGCAGTTTAATTTCTAACAAACGAGACAGTTGCTGCAGTGATTCTTCTGAGTAACTGGGCTTTTTCTTTTCGGCTTTATCCAGCAAGGCTAAGGGCGGCAAAGTACCAGCAATAGCACTATCAATAAATGAAGCTGCTGGTTTTTCTGGTTGTTTGCGTGGACTGGCGGCAGGTATGGCAGGCACCGGTGGCACGACCGGCACAGCAGGCATAACAGGCGCGTCTAGCTCGTTTGTCGGCTCAATTGGCGCATCGAATACAGGCTCGCGCCGCTCGGCACGGACTGTAGCAGCAGGTTGTACCATCGAACTGAGCACGGGTTCTAGATCAATACTGGGTTCTGCTCGCTCGGTTCGTTCAGTCCGTTCAGCGCGCAACGTACGAAGCACAGGTTGCTCTGGCTCCTCAGTATTACGCAATTCAATTTTTGATTGTTTACGTTCCTGAATATCACCTAAGGTTGCTTGTAACCAAGACTTAATCCAGTCACTGGTGCGTAAGGTGATCTCACCAACACCTTCCATGATTTTGAACCACGATAAATTAGCGTACACAGTCAAGCCAAATAAGAAGCACGCCAATAACAATAGCGTCGCCCCTTCCACATTAAAAATCCCGGTCAGTGCCTCACCCAGTGTATGACCGAGGATATTAAAGTTTTTCGGTACATTTTCTGGTACAGGAAAGTGCACATGCGCCAGTGCAGCGCCAGAACAAAGTAATAAAATAAAGCCAAATGCACGCAAAGCAAACAGCCAGCCATTCCACACCATGGCTTGATAACGATGCAGGAAAACTAAAGCCGTTTTCAACATCAATACCAGCGGAAATAGCCAAGCGAAATAACCCAATACGCTAAACAGCGCATCAGCCAGCCAAGCGCCCACCTGCCCTCCAGCATTATTTGTAGTACCCACCTGACTGAGGCTTTGGCTAAAACCTGGGTCATTGACATCAAAGGTCAATAACACCATCCATAAATAAATACACAGCACGGCTAAGATGATCAGCACGCCTTCTTTAAGGCGCAGTTGAGCCTGCTCTTGCCATGTGGATTTTTCAGATGATTGTGTACGTGTTGTCTTCTTCAAAAAAGCGTCCTGCGCGACCTTGACTGGCAAGGCTCATCAAAAAATATAATCACAAAAAAAGTGTCTAACAATGCGCTATTGTACTGATTTAACTGAGTTATTTCATCTTTAGCCGCTGTGAGTCTGCAGCATTTACACTAGATATGAATTCTCTACCCATTTAGCCTATCTTAATAGCACTGTTATCACGTACATTTTACCCAGCCCAGGCTAAAAGATTATAATTTAGGCCTCAGCGCATTCTGTTAAGGTTTTTTATGCTCACTTGGCTCAACCGCGCATCACTGACATTCCCCGCCCTCACTCAAGCCCTACGTGAACCTAACGGGCTGTTAGCCGCCGGCGGTGATTTATCCAGCGCACGCTTACTGGCCGCCTATCGCCACGGCTGCTTTCCATGGTATCAAGATGGCCAACCCATACTCTGGTGGTCGCCTGATCCGCGCACAGTTTTATTGCCGGACCACCTGCATATTTCGCGTAGCTTGCGCAAAGTACTGCGCAGCGATCAGTTTACTGTCACCTTTGACCGCAACTTTACTCAAGTGATCCATGCCTGTGCGCAACCGCGTGAAAATGAGAATGGCACCTGGATTACCAGCGAGATTCAAGCCGCTTACTTTACGCTACATCGCCAAGGTTACGCCCATTCAGTTGAAGTGTGGCAGGGACCAGAGTTGGTTGGCGGTCTCTATGGTATTGCTATCGGCCAGCTGTTTTTTGGCGAGTCAATGTTCAGTCGTAGTAGCAATGCCTCTAAAGTCGGTTTTGTAAGCTTGGTTAGCGCGTTAAAAGACGCAGGTTTTGTTCTGATTGACTGCCAGATGCCCACCACGCACTTAAACAGCTTAGGCGCACACAACATATCCCGCGCGGATTTTGCAGAATACTTAACCCGCCACCTCGATACAGCAACCACAATGCAGTGGTCGCAAGCAGCGATCACTACGAGTACCCTAGCGTTATGAAAGCCTTACAACTCTACCTTAGCCAAGAGCACCCCTGCAGCTACTTAGAAAAACGCAGCGCTGGCTCGATATTTATTGACCCACAAGAACCCGTGACTGCTGAACTCTACGATCCACTACTGGAGCAAGGCTTTCGCCGCAGCGCCGCACATATTTATCGTCCTCACTGCGGCCCCTGCAACGCCTGTGTCTCAGCGCGGATAGCAGTGCATGATTTTCAGCCGAGCGCAGCACAACAGAAAATTATTCGGCGCAACAGCGATCTTACCGTGCAGGCAGTCAGTAGCGAGTTTCACGAAGAGCACTACGCGCTGTACCAACGTTATATTGAGCAGCGCCACGCCGATGGTGATATGTACCCACCAACGATTGAGCAATTCACTAGCTTTTTAACCTCACATCTAGATTTTGTACATTTTTATGAGTTCCGTTGCGGTGAAGATCTCTTAGCCGTGGCCGTAACCGATGTTTTACCTTCAGGTCTGTCAGCCATGTATACTTTTTTCGCCCCTGAGGATAAACGCCGCAGTCTTGGCCGCTACGCTATTTTATGGCAAATTCAAGAAAGCCAACGCCTTGGACGACCCTATCTATACTTAGGTTACTGGATTCAAGACTGCCAAAAGATGAGTTATAAAACCCAGTATCAGCCCTTGGAAGGCTTTATTAACCAGCATTGGCAAGCGCTTCCTGCTGAAGGGTCCAGTACAATAGAGACAGTTGAGCTATAAAAAAATTATTGCTCAGGGATATTTGGCCTTTTGCGCCTAAATACGGCATAATACCCGCCGCTTTTGCCTGAACGCATTTTAAGCGTCAGGTTTTTATTTGTATTTTGAGGATTATACTGCATGTCGAAAGAAGACAGCTTCGAAATGGAAGGCACTGTCGTCGACACCCTGCCTAACACCATGTTCCGTGTGGAGTTAGAAAATGGGCACGTCGTTACTGCGCATATTTCTGGAAAAATGCGTAAAAACTATATTCGCATTTTAACCGGCGATAAAGTTCGTGTTGAAATTACGCCTTATGATCTCAGCAAGGGTCGCATTACTTACCGCGCTCGCTGATTCATAGACTGCTGCGTTACAGACTTAAATACGGTACAGACTTAGAGTTTGTGCCGTTTTTTTGTTGCCTATTTTTTAACTAGTAAAATATAAAAAGGGCTTGAGCCTGACGTGTCCAGCGTCGGCTCAAGCCCTTCATTTCCTGCAAGATCAGTCTAAGGTTTAAGCATACACACCGTGCTGCCCGTACATCCTTATACCACTGCGCGCATTTGCTTATCCCTTGCACTGCCTCACAGTGATGACCAACGCTGAGCGCCGATCACCCGTTCACGGTTAGAAGCTCATATCAACACGTGTCCACCACGTACGTCCCACTTCGTTAACTCGAGTCGTGGTATCGGGATAGCCAAAGCCTGTGTTACCCGCAAGATTTAAGTGTTCGCTGTAGTTTTTGTCAAACAGGTTGTCCACACCTGCACTGACCTTCCAGTTTTGACTTAAACGGTAGGCACTGTTCAGCGAGAACACACCAAAGCCTGAGCTGGGTCCAAAGTCTTTACCTACTACGTTACCGCGACCTTGGTCAACCCGATTTTGCGCAGCAACCACACGCCATAAACCTGCAGCACTCCAGTCACCTTGCTCATAACTCAAGCCGAAACGCGCTTCCAAAGGTGGGATTTGTGGCATGGCACGATCATCTGTACGGTTCTTAGCGTAAGCATAAGCCAAGCTCACATCACCCTTGATATTGCTTGAGAACTGATACGCAGCACCAAATTCACCGCCCATAATGCGCGCATCGATGTTATCAACTGTCGACATCGGCATCATCGCCCCTTGGCGATAGCTGAACATCAGATAATCGCGCACTTGCCCCAGGTACCCAGATGCCCAAGCTTCAATCGGACCAGCGCTGTACTGGATACCAAAATCCACTTGTGTGGTTTTTTCTGGATCGGCAGTAGCAAAGGCTGTCGGCTGAAAACCACTCGGCGCCATACCGCCACCAATGGGTGTACTGGTGGCTGAAAACAGCTCCCAGTAATCTGGAAAGCGCTGCGTATGACCTAAACCAATATAAGTGGTAGCCGGAATCGCTTGTAAGTCATGCTCGTAACGCACAAAGCCACTCGGCAGCGTTTCACTACGCTCTTTATTCATCGTAGGATTGGCAAGGCATGCACCCATTCCTGTACATAACTTAGCACGCACATCAGTTGCAGAAGCGCGATCCAAGCGCAGCCCACTGATTAAACGTTCGCCATCGGCCATATTCCAGCTCAACTCACTAAAGGCGCCATACTGCTCAAACTCAGCATCTTTAGCCCAAGACATCTGCTTGTAACTATTGCCAGGCCCTTTACGCGCGCGATGCTCATTTTTCTGCGCATCCACACCTGCAATAATTTCTACTGCATCCCACTGCCAAGTACCACTGACCCGCGCACCTAAAGTACGCCGATCAACCGCACTGGCCATCGGCAAACGCATAGCAGGCATAGAGGCATTAGGATCTGGATGACGCAGCTTATAGTTATCCATCACATGATCAGCGTAGTTGTAGTAGACCTGCGCTTCTAAGGCTTTCCATGTCTCGCTTAAGTTGCTTTGCTTAAAGCGCAAACCTAAACTTTCGCGCTCAAACTGCGTACCATCCATGCCACGTCCAGCATAGCGTGACTCGCCATCACCCGTACCCGCGGTCAGTTCCAACAAGGTATCATCGGTTGGCGTCCAACCCAGAATCAGATCGGTGTTCCATTTATTCCAACGCGAAGGTACGCGATCGCCATTACCATCATTGTAATCGTGCGCCTTGGAAGCGTTAGCAATCACTCGTGCATAGCCGTCACGGTTGCCGACGGCACCATCAATACTACGGTCAAAACGGCGATTGGAACCGACCAAGACACTGCTGTTTAAGCGGTAGTCTGTTTCTTCAAAGTTTTCCGGTTCACGCTCAAATAAAATCGTGGCCGCTGATGCACCTGGCCCCCACAACACAGTTTGCGGCCCTTTAATCACGGTTAACTTATCGTAGGTTTCAGGGCTGATATAAGAACTGGGTGAGTCCATACGACTGGGGCAGGCACCGAGCATTTCACCGCCATTGGTTAGCAATTTTAAGCGCGAACCAAACATCCCGCGAAACACCGGATCACTATTGACCCCACCGCTGCGTAGCGCAGAAAAACCCGGTATCGTTTTTAGATAATCCGCACCATCGCTAGCCGGCACGGGCTGACGTGGAATACGTGGATCAGTCACCACTTTAATCGGGGACTGTTGCGCCACACCGGTAATCACCATCGGCGCCAACTGCGCCACATCGGCCTCTTGCTCATTAGCAGCATTAGCAGCATTAGCCTGCAATGGTGCGCACATCAGTAACCCTAGAAAAGTCGCATGCGCCAGTGCTAAGCCATGCGGCAAAGGTTTGAGTCTAAAGCCATTCTTTGGGCGTGACTCAGCAGCGCCTTGAATAGTGTTGTTATGCATAGTGGCATCCATCTATCGTTTAAATTAAGTGGCGGGATATCCCGCTTGTTTTAATCCAATAGCGCGACAGGTGGCGCACGCGGGTGGCGCAGACTGTGTGCTGCTGCTAACGGTTTAGGAGGGGCCGGAAGCACCGCTAACCACTGTACTGGGGGCATAACGGGCAATGATAATAGAAGTACTAAAACCAAAGGCGGACTCACAGTGAGCAAATCACAGTAGCCGCACATTTCTAAATTAGCCAACCATTCTGGCGCGTCACGAGGCGCACTATGATGGCCCATCAAAGCGTGATAATCAGCAGCAGACTCAGCGCTATCATGCCCCAGCGTTGTAGCATGCTGATGTAAGATGTCGGCAGCAGTCGTCACACTTAATGCAGCAGGATCGGCAATTCGTAGCGCTTGCGCACCCGAAATAAGCGGGCCGACATGGATCATCAGCATGGCAAATAAGCCAAACCAAATAGCCAATACGTCGTGACGCCGCAGCTTAATCACAGCCGATACTCCATCGTTCTGATGCACGTCCCAGTTAAAATTTTCAGTTGTAAATGATCCCACAGATCAATCAACGATTAACGCGACAGACTGTCGCATGAAAAACACAAAACAACAAAAAACCAATAAATTAAAAATAACAGCAAAAAAAATCACATATTAATTTAATTTCGCAACTATTAACTCTTTTTGAATCGCAGCTTGCAATAAAAAACCTCAACCTATAGTTTAATTTCAACACAAACATAGCAGCGTGTCTTTTATCTGATAATTACAGTATGCGCTGATGCCATGTTTTATTTCATTGACCACGATTAAGGATCAGCCATGACGATGTTAAGCCACCCTGCCACTAAATACCGTGCCTACCCTGTATTGGATCTAGCCGATCGCAGCTGGCCCAACAACCGCATCACCCATGCGCCGATCTGGTGCAGCTCCGACCTGCGCGATGGTAATCAATCGCTGATCGAACCAATGAGCCCTGAAAAAAAACTACGCTTTTTTAAAACCTTAGTTGCGGTCGGCGTTAAAGAGATTGAAGTGGCCTTCCCCTCTGCCTCGCAAACTGATTTTGATTTTGTGCGCTTATTAATCGAAGACGGTCATATTCCAGAAGACACCACCATCCAAGTTCTGACCCAAGCCCGCGAAGACTTGATCGCGCGCACCTTTGAGTCATTAAAAGGCGCACCCAAAGCCATAGTACACATGTACAACGCCGTCTCCCCAGCCTTTCGTCGCATCGTTTTTAATCAAGACAAAGCCGGCGTGAAAGCCATTGCCGTGCACGCTGCTAAACTGTTTCAAAAATACGCAGCCATGCAACCTGAGACTCAATGGACCTTTGAGTACTCACCAGAAACCTTTAGCGCCACTGAAACACCTTTTGCTGTCGAGGTATGCAATGCAGTGTTGGATGTATGGCAACCCACGGCGGATAACAAAGTCATTTTAAATTTACCAGCAACAGTTGAAGTGTCCACGCCCAATGTCTACGCCGACCAAATTGAATGGTTTGCGCGCCATATCAATCATCGCGAGCACGTGATTATCAGCCTGCACACCCACAACGACCGCGGCACCGGTGTCGCGGCGAGTGAACTGGGCTTATTAGCTGGCGCAGATCGGGTTGAGGGCTGTTTATTTGGTAATGGAGAACGTACCGGTAATGTCGATTTAGTCACCTTAGCCTTAAATATGTACACCCAAGGCATTGATCCACACTTAGATTTCTCTGATATTGATGCAGTGCGTAAAGTAGTCGAAGAATGCAATCAATTGCCGGTGCATCCACGCCACCCTTATGCCGGTGATTTAGTTCACACCGCCTTTTCTGGCTCACATCAAGATGCCATCCGTAAAGGCTTTGCTCAGCGTGATGTGAATGGCATCTGGGAAGTGCCTTACTTACCAATTGATCCGGCCGATATTGGTCGCGACTACGAAGCGGTAATTCGCGTCAATAGCCAGTCAGGCAAAGGCGGCGTCACCTATTTACTGGAACAAGAATATGGCATTCAGTTACCGCGCCGCATGCAAATTGAGTTTAGCCAAGTAATTAAAGCCGAAACCGATCGCTCCGGCCTGGAAGTCTCAGCAGCACAAATTTACACCTTGTTAGACAGTGAATACTTACAAGCAGTAACGCCGTACGCTCTGCAAAAGCATCGTTTACAAGAAGAAGACGGCATTTGCACCTTAATCACTGAGGTGTCAGCCGATGGGGCGGTTAAACGCTGGAGCGGTTGTGGCAATGGCCCGCTTGAGGCTTTGGTGGCCAGCTTGCCTGTGCATGTAGAAATCATGGACTACCATCAACATGCGATCGGCAGCGGTAGTGATGCACAGGCTGCAGCCTATATTGAACTGCGCTTGCCCGGACAACGATCAGTGTTTGGCGTTGGCATAGATGGCAATATCACCACCGCCAGCATTCGCGCGTTATTTAGCGCATTAAATCGCTCGATCAGCAGCACCGCATCGCTGCGCGATTCTGCCTAGAGTCAGCAACCTTTCAACTGCACAAAAAAAGCCCTTGCTCAGGACACCGGACAAGGGCTTTTTGATACAAAGCGTCAGCCCTTATAGGGGGCTCAACAGCAATTAAGCGTGTGCTTTGGCTGCTGCGTCTTTGATCATGGTTTGCAACTCACCGCTTTCATGCAGTTCTGCGATGATATCGCAACCACCAACCAACTCACCGCCCACCCATAATTGCGGGAAGGTTGGCCAGTTTGCGTAGGCAGGCAAGTTCGCGCGAATATCTGGATTTTGCAGAATATCAACATAAGCAAATTTCTCACCACACGCCATCAGAGCCTGGGTTGCACGCTGCGAGAAACCGCATTGCGGTGCATTTGGAGAGCCTTTCATGTACAACAAGATCGCATTGCTTTCGATCTGTTCTTTAATCGTTTCGATGATATCCACAATCCACCTCGACAAATATTGTAGTCATTACGCCCAGAAATTACTGAGCACCTAGCGTGTATTCTAACGTAAAACCCAGCACAGCGCTCTGATTTAGGTTAACTCAAATCAAGCTATTTATTTTACCTGCGCCAATTAACCATAATCCTTGTATTTTAAGCAAGCGCAGCCGGCAACTGTTCAGTAAAAACTGGCAGCATTTGCACAACGCACCCTTTACCTTATAAGATTAAGTCGCAATCGTATTTAAACGCACGGTTATATTTGATAGCTCTACTCAACGGTCTGGCCGCAAGCAGATAGATGCTTGCATGTGCAAAAGGCTTTATTGGAATTTTTAATCTATCCGGTACCCTATCAACATGGATAAACAAGGTCCTTTATTAAGCCTGACTAATTTAAGTTGTGGCTATCAGAATCAAAGCATCGTGCAAGACCTCAATCTACACCTCAACAGTGGCGATATTGGTTGCTTACTTGGCCCATCTGGCTGCGGTAAAACCACTACACTGCGTGCAATTGCTGGCTTTGAGCCAATTATCAAAGGTTCAATTAGCTTAGCCGGTGAAGTGATTTCTCGCCCTAACTTCACCTTAGCACCGGAAAAACGACGCATTGGCATGGTCTTCCAAGATTACGCGCTGTTTCCACATCTGAGCATTGAAAAAAATATCGCCTTTGGTATTCGCAAGCACCCCAATGCCCAGCGCATCACTCAAGAATTATTAGATTTGGTCAAACTCAGCGCTCTAAGCCAGCGTTATCCCCATGAGCTGTCAGGCGGACAACAACAGCGTGTCGCCTTAGCTCGCGCCTTAGCACCAGAGCCGCGTTTATTATTACTGGATGAGCCTTTTTCCAATCTAGACGGTGAGTTACGTCGTCGCCTAAGCAAAGAAGTGCGCGATATTCTCAAGCACCGCGGCACCAGTGCTATTTTGGTCACCCACGACCAAGAAGAAGCCTTTGCCATGAGTGACAATATTGGTGTGTTTAATAAAGGTAAGCTGGAGCAATGGGACTCACCCTTTAATCTCTACCATGAGCCACTGACACCCTTTGTCGCCAGTTTTGTTGGCCAAGGCTACTTTATTCGCGGACAAATGCTCACCCATGACAGCGTGCAAACTGAACTGGGGGTGATTCGCGGTAATCGTGCCTACAACTGGCCCGCCGGCAGTACGGTGGATGTATTGCTGCGCCCGGACGATATTATTGACTCGCCAGAAAGCCCACTCAAAGCACGGATTATCGGCAAAACTTTTTTAGGCGCTGCCACCTTATACCGCTTGGAATTACCCACGGGTAATCAGCTCGAAGCCATCTTCACCAGTCATATCGATCACTTTTTAGGTGAGAATGTCGGAATCGCTGTGGCGGCAGACCACTTGGTGGCCTTTGCTACGCCAGGCACAGTTGCCGCGCATAGCAGCTTACCTATGACTGGTGTGCGCCGTTACAGTGCGGCCAGTTAACTTAACCAGCTCATCCATTCTAATACGCGCACCTAACACCCACTTAAAACGCACAATACGACCCTGCAATGCGGGGCCTAGCGTCACATTCCCCATCCTCGCGCACGCTGCAAACAGGCACCGAACAGCTAGCCTCGCCCGCAGATAGCGCAATCGCAACATGCGCTTCAGCACCTGCAGATCAACCTCAATATCTGTTAAGACTTGACCCGCATCAATTTAAAAAAACCTCTCATCACGTACCTTGCACTACATCTTGTGTCTATACGGGCACAAAAACACAATATGATGTATTTAGAGGTACGTTATGCCCGCGCCAGCTGCTGTACACACACCACGCCAAGCAGATACATCCTCAGTTGATGTAGCGTCTTCAATCAATGAATATCTATCCCGTGAGGACTGGCGAGTACGTGCTAATGCCAATCAAGGTTACTCACTGGGCGGTTTAATTCTTAATGTGTCCGGAAAAGTCACCGCCAACTACTGGCTCAATGAGGTGTACAGCCCTGAGATTGGCGAAGCGCACCGTGAAGGTGAGTTGCATATTCATGACTTGGATATGCTCGCGGGCTATTGCGCAGGCTGGTCATTACGCACCCTACTCAATGAAGGTTTTAATGGCATTCCAGGCCGTGTTGAAGCGGGCCCACCCAAGCACCTCTCCAGCGCTTTAGGGCAAATGGTTAACTTTCTTGGTACCTTGCAAAACGAATGGGCCGGCGCGCAAGCGTTTAGCTCCTTTGATACTTATCTGGCGCCCTTTATCCGTAAAGATCAGCTCAGCTACGCGCAAGTGCGCCAAGACATTCAAGAGTTTATTTACAACCTTAATGTGCCTTCGCGCTGGGGCACGCAAACGCCGTTTACTAACCTGACCTTTGACTGGGTCTGCCCAGACGATTTACGCGAGCAAATCCCGTACATCGGCGGCGTAGAAATGCCCTTTGCCTACGGTGACCTGCAAGAAGAAATGGAGCTGATTAACCAAGCCTACATTGAAGTGATGCAGGCGGGTGATGGCTTAGGCCGCGTCTTTACCTTCCCTATTCCGACGTACAACATCACCCATGACTTCCCCTGGGACAGCGATAACGCCAACCGCTTATTTGCAATGACTGCGCGTTATGGTTTGCCCTATTTCCAAAACTTCCTTAACTCCGAGCTTGAGCCTAACCAAGTGCGCTCCATGTGCTGCCGCTTGCAGTTGGACGTGCGTGAACTGCTCAAACGTGGTGGTGGTCTGTTTGGTTCAGCGGAACAAACCGGCTCTCTGGGTGTGGTAACCATCAACTGCGCACGCTTAGGTTATCTGTATAAAAACAACCCGATTGGTCTGTATCGCCGTCTCGATAATCTATTGGAAATGGCCAAAGACAGCTTGGAAGTGAAGCGCAAGGTGATTCAGCAGCATATGGACGCCGGTCTTTACCCCTACAGCAAACGTTATTTAGGCACACTGCGTAACCATTTCTCCACCATTGGCGTGAACGGTCTACATGAAATGCTGCGCAACTACAGCGATAATCAAGACGGTATGCACACAGCTAATGGCCGCAAAATAGCCATTGATATGCTGGATCATGTGCGTGAGCGTTTAGTGGCTTTCCAAGAAGAAACTGGCAACCTCTACAACCTCGAAGCCACCCCAGCTGAAGGCACCACCTACCGTTTTGCTAAAGAAGACCAAAAACGCTTTGCCGATATTCTGCAAGCCGGCAGCTTCGAGGCGCCCTACTACACCAACTCATCGCAGTTGCCGGTAGGCTTTACCGATGATGCTTTTGAAGCGTTAGAGTTGCAGGACGAACTGCAATGCAAATACACCGGCGGCACAGTGCTGCATCTGTATATGTCAGAGCAGATCTCCTCCACTGAAGCCTGTAAAAAACTGGTGCGCAATGCCTTGGGACGCTTTCGTCTACCTTACTTAACCATTACCCCAACCTTCTCCATTTGCCCAGTACACGGTTATTTATCTGGCGAACATGAGTTCTGCCCGAAATGTGACGAAGCGTTGCGGCAAGAACAACAACGTGCTCAACACCTCAAAGCAGTCAATTAAGACTATTTTGAGCAAACCTGTGCGCTCTAAGCGGCGCACTGATCCGATGCTAAGCATCACCCAACAAGGAAATAACTATGCAAACTACCAATCAACTACCACAAGAACAACGTCAACGCTGTGAAGTTTGGACCCGCGTAATGGGCTACCACCGTCCGGTCAGTGCCTTTAATCCAGGCAAGCAATCCGAACACCGTGAGCGTCTGCACTTTAATGAGCAGCCCACCCAGCGTCAGTCTGCGTAAACATGGCTGAGCAACTCAGAGTTGGGGGCTTCGTGCCCCTGACCACTTTAGACTACCCAGACCATTTGTCCTGCGTGGTATTTTGCCAAGGCTGTGCTTGGCGTTGCCGCTATTGCCATAACCCTGATTTAATTCCACCACGTGCGCAGCAGATGCACAGCTGGGACAGTATTTTAGAGTTCTTGCAACGCCGCCAAGGTTTGCTCGAAGCTGTCGTATTTAGCGGCGGTGAAGCCACCTTACAGCAGGCGCTAAAACCCGCCATGCAGGAGGTAAAAAAACTCGGTTTTAAAGTCGGCTTACATACGGCCGGCATCAACCCTAAAGCGCTTGAGCGGGTACTGCCCGAGTGCGACTGGGTTGGTTTTGATGTTAAAGCTTTAGCTGAAAATACTGAGTTGATTACCGGAGTACCCGGTAGCGGGCAGGCCAACTGGCAGTGTTTAGACTTACTGCTGGCCAGCGGCATCGATTATGAATGCCGCACCACAGTGCATTGGGATCTGCTTGATCCACAAGGTTTACTACAATTAGCCCAGCGTTTAAGTGCCAGAGGCGTGGCGCATTTTGTTGTGCAACATGTGCGTACGCAGGGCATGCTTGACGAACAACTGACAGAGCACAATGCCAATCTTGGCACGCAAGCGCTGTGGCACGATATCAGCACACTGTTCAGCAGCTTTGTCCGCCGCAACGACTAATCCCACCCAAGACACGCGCACTCAATCCAGGATAAAACAACCCTAGTGCCGTTAAGCAAACGGCTCTAGTAAACGCTCGATACTGGGAATATGAATGCTACGGCCCTGCATCTCAATCAAACCATCTTGATGTAAACGCGCCATAATCCGCGACAAGGTTTCCGGCTGCATCGACAACCGCGCAGCAATGAGGCGCTTAGGCAGAGGTAGCTCGATATCCACGGTTTCCTGCGCACGATTCTCAAGCTGTTGTATTAAATACAAGGAAAAACGTTGCGTCGCATTTTGTAAGGTTAAGGTTTCTAATTCGCCCAAACGTTGGTGCAAACGCGCACTCATATGCCCTAACAATTGCAAACACACGCGCGGATTCTCCTCCAACAGGGTCATCATCAGTCGATTTGGAAAGCTGGCCAGATGCACCGGCTCTAAGGTTTCTGCGCAAACAGGGTATTCTGAGCGCTGCATAAACATCACCGCTTCAGCAAAGGTTTGCCCCGCTTGAATAATTTCTACAACCTTTTCTTGGCCGTCAGCAGAAATACGGTAGAGCTTAACCCGCCCTTTAAGCACCAAGAAAAAGCGCTCAGCCGCTTGCCCTTGGCGAATCAGTAACTCACCTGAGCCAAACGTCTGCTCATAGCTTTGTGCAATTAAACGCTCCTGCTCCAAGGGACCAAGGTGCTTAAAAAAAAGGTGGCGCAAAATGGCACTTACAGCCGGATGCGTGAACTGCATACAACGCTCCTGAATCGATCAATACAGATAGGGCATCATTCACAATGACTGTCTTAATCAGAGTTGATGCCAGTCAAGTTGTGCCTACCTTAATACCTTATGCATAATGCTTCACTACACTTGAACAGCTGCACAGGCTTTTCTTGATTTCCAACAAGAAGCCGCAGAGCTCGCGATCAATGACCCGTTGAATATTTTAAATTAAGCGGCGTCTGCACCAGCAACACCGCCACCAACAAGTCACCTGCTTCGCTGCTGACCACTACGATTTTAAACACTCACTGAAGCTAGTCTTGCGGCAAATTCAAGACTATAGAACGCCACATATGGCTCATGACTATAGCGGTGCACATTGTACCTAAGACGCTTTTTTCCAATAAAAGGATAGCGCGAGTCAATTTACACCTTTTCCACAGCACAAAGCTGTGCATCATTTTTCCTAAAAAGCTAGAGAAAACACTGATTTTACAGGATAAAAAACACTCTTCTGCATAAGCCTCTTATCAACATACAGTAATGAATGTATATTAATGCGATGAAGCAAAATGCACTGCATTCCCGACTAAAACAGTGCATAATTACGTACCCCCCCTGCACTCGTATTTGCGTGCGCTTATCGTGCAGTGTTAAAAGATGTTATTCAGGAATTATTCTATGACCCGCCCTTCATCAAGCGCTACCGCTGCTTTTTTGACTCTTGTTTGTGCCTTGTTGATCAGTGCCTGTGATCAACCCTCCAATGAGCCAACCAAGAAACAACAAGCTATTGCAAAAGTTGGCATCGTCACCTTAGCTTCAGAGACCTATACGTTAACCAGTGAGTTACCGGGTAGAACTGCGGCATACCGCGTCGCTGAAGTGCGCCCACAGGTCAATGGCATTATTCAAAAACGCCTATTTAAAGAAGGCAGTGATGTTAAAGCCAATCAACAGCTGTACCAAATTGATCCTGCTATTTATGAAGCCAATTTAAAAAGTGCAGAAGCTAGCTTATTAGCCGCGCGCTCCTTGGCTGAGCGTTATAAAATACTGGTGGCCGAGCGCGCCGTAAGTCGCCAACAGTACGATGATGCGCAAGCCAACCGCTTGCAAGCAGAAGCAGCCTTAGAGCGTGCTAAAATCGAGCAACGTTACACTCGCGTACTTGCTCCTATTGCTGGTCGTATTGGCCGCTCCAGCATCAGTGAAGGTGCCTTAGTGAGTACTGGCCAAGCTCAAGAATTGGCGGTAATTCAGCAACTTGATCCTATTTATGTTGATGTAACCCAATCTGCCACCGACCTATTACGCTTGCGCCGTGAGTTAGCCAACGGCCTCTTGGAAAAAGCTGGCGATAATGCCGCACAGGTCACGCTTAAGCTGCAAGACGATAGCCATTATTTACACGCAGGTACCTTAGAGTTCTCAGAAGTGTCAGTGGATGCCGGCACCGGTTCGGTCACCCTGCGCGCAGTATTCCCCAACCCTGATGGTTTGTTATTACCCGGTATGTTTGTCCATGCTCGCTTAGTCAGTGGCGTACAGAACAAAGCGATTCTCGCCCCCCAGCAAGGCATCACGCGCAACCCTAAAGGTGAGCCCACTGCCATGGTGCTCAAGGCTGACAATACCGTTGAAACACGTCAGTTAAAAGCTGAGCGTACCGTTGGTAACCGCTGGCTGGTCACTGAAGGTCTAAACGAGGGTGATCGCCTGATTACTGAAGGTCTTCAGTTTATACAACCCGGCGCCAGTGTTGAGCCTTACCCAGCCGGCAACGTTAAAGCGCCAGCCGAAAACGCTGAGCCCTCTGCAAACGCTGCAAGCCAAGCTCAATAAGGGATATTTTCATGTCGAACTTTTTTATCGACCGCCCCATTTTTGCCTGGGTTCTAGCCCTGGTTATTATGTTGGTGGGTGGTCTTGCCATTCTTAAATTACCAGTCAATCAATACCCCAGTATCGCCCCTCCGGCGATCAGTATTTCGGTTAACTACCCCGGTGCCTCTGCACAAACCGTGCAAGACACTGTGGTACAAGTAATCGAGCAGAAAATGAACGGAATTGACGGTCTACGTTATATTTCGTCAGAAAGTAACTCCGATGGCAGCATGAGTATTAACATCACCTTTGAGCAAGATGTTAACCCAGACACTGCTCAGGTTCAGGTGCAAAACAAGCTGCAACTGGCCACCCCACTGTTGCCACAAGAGGTGCAACAGCAAGGTATTCGAGTGACTAAATCGGCAAAAAACTTCTTGATGGTCGTCGGAATTATTTCTGAAGACGGCAGCATGAATCGCTATGACTTAGCCGACTACACCGTTTCTAATATCCAAGACCCTATTTCACGCACAGCAGGCGTGGGTGACTTCCAAATCTTTGGCGCGCAGTATGCCATGCGTATCTGGCTCGACCCGATCAAACTGACCAACTTTGCCATGACACCGGTCGATGTAGCCAACGCGATTCGCGTGCAAAACGTGCAGGTATCCTCAGGTCAACTGGGTGGCCTACCCGCATCGCCCAATCAGCAACTGACCGCTACCATTATTGGTAAAACCCGTTTCGAAACGCCAGAGCAATTTGAAAACATTCTGCTCAAAGTCAATCAAGATGGTGCCCAAGTACGCTTGAAAGATGTCGCACGTGTTGAGCTAGGTGGTGAAAACTACAGCGTTAACGCTGAATACAATGGTAACGCTGCTACCGGTATTGGTATCAAACTGGCCACCGGCGCCAACGCCTTAGATACCGCACGCGCGGTGCGCACCACTTTGGCCGAACTGGAGCCATTCTTCCCGCCAGGTATGAAAATCGTTTACCCCTACGACACTACGCCAGTGATCTCCGCTTCGATTGAAGGGGTAATTTACACTTTGGCTGAAGCCATTCTTCTAGTGTTCTTGGTTATGTATCTGTTTATGCAGAACTTACGCGCCACCTTAATTCCTGCCCTAGCTGTGCCGGTGGTGATTTTGGGTACCTTTGGCGTGCTCGCAGCCTTTGGCTACAGCATCAACACCTTAACCATGTTCGCCATGGTACTGGCCATCGGTATCTTGGTGGATGACGCCATTGTCGTGGTGGAAAACGTCGAACGGGTGATGGAAGAAGAAGGTTTATCGCCCCTGGAAGCAACGCGCAAATCCATGGGCCAGATTCAAGGGGCCCTGATTGGTATTGGTTTAGTTCTGTCTGCAGTGTTTGTGCCGATGGCCTTCTTTGAAGGTTCGACCGGTGCCATTTACCAGCAGTTCTCGGTGACTATTGTTTCGGCCATGGTGCTTTCGGTTCTGGTCGCATTAGTTTTTACCCCAGCCCTATGTGTCACCATGCTTAAACCTATTAAAAAAGGTGGCAACATCGAAAAACGTGGTTTCTTTGGCTGGTTTAACCGCTCCTTCCAACGTGGTGTCAGCGGGTATGAGAAAGGCGTCACCGCCATGATCCGTCGCAAAACGCCCTACTTGCTGATGTACGTGGTTATTGTTGCCATTATGGGTTGGATGTTTACCCAAATCCCAAGCTCATTCCTACCCGAAGAAGACCAAGGTGTACTCTTTGCCCAAGTACAAACACCTGCAGGCTCTACTACAGAGCGCACCTATGCTGTAGTCAAAGAAATGCGCGAATACTTGCTCACTGAAGAAAGCGATATTGTGCGCTCGGTATTTACCATTACCGGCTTTAACTTTGCCGGTCGCGGACAAAACTCAGGTATGGCATTTATCGGTCTAAAATCTTGGGGCGAACGGACCCTTGAGCACCAGAGTGTATTTTCTCTCGCACAACGTGCGCAAATGCGTTTCTTCTCCTTCCGTGACGCCATGGTATTTGCCTTTGCACCACCCGCGGTCATGGAATTAGGTAATGCCACCGGATTTAATATGTTCTTACAAGACCGCGCGGGTGTCGGTCACGACGTATTAAACCAAGCGCGCGATCAATTTGTGAAATTGGCCAAGGAAGACCCGCGCTTAACTCAAGTTCGGGCCAACGGCCTGCGTGACGAACCGCAATATAAGCTGACGATTGATGATGAAAAAGCCAGCTCCATGGGCTTATCACTCTCCGATATCAACCAAACCCTCTCATCGGCTTGGGGTAGTAGTTACGTAAATGACTTTATTGACCGCGGCCGAGTGAAAAAGGTCTTTATGCAGGCTGAAGCCGATGCACGCATGAACCCAGAAGATCTGGAGAAATGGTATGTGCGCAACAATAAAGGCGAAATGATTCCATTCAGCAGCTTTGCCAGCGGTGAATGGACTTATGGTTCACCCAAATTGTCACGCTATAACGGTGTGCCCGCGATGGAGATCCTCGGCAGCCCAGCACCCGGTTATAGTTCCGGTGACGCCATGCTCGCCGTTGAGGAAATCACCCAGCAACTGCCTACCGGCATAGGTATGGCTTGGACAGGCTTATCCTATGAGGAGCGCCTTTCCGGCGACCAAGCGCCTGCGCTGTATGCTCTGTCGTTATTGGTGGTATTCCTCTGTCTCGCCGCTATGTATGAGAGCTGGTCGATTCCCTTCTCAGTGATGCTGGTGGTGCCGCTGGGTATTATTGGTGCACTATTGGCCACTTATGGCCGCGGTTTATCCAATGACGTGTATTTCCAAATTGGCTTACTGACCACCATTGGTTTATCAGCGCGTAACGCTATCTTGATTGTGGAGTTTGCAAAATCCTTACATGATCAAGGTATGAATTTAGCTGAGGCTGCCATTGAGGCCAGCCGCATTCGCTTGCGCCCCATTATTATGACCTCACTGGCCTTTATCTTAGGCGTGACACCGCTAGCAATCGCCACCGGTGCCGGTGCCGGTAGTAAACATGCGATTGGTACCGGTGTTATCGGAGGAATGCTCAGCGCAATGATCTTAGCGATCTTCTTTGTGCCTTTATTCTACGTACTGGTGAGCTCATTATTTAAATCTGCCACGGACAAACAGGAGGACAGCCAATGAAACGCACTGCCCTAGCCGCCGCGCTATTGACAGCACTGACCGGTTGTTCACTGATTCCAAATTACCAGCAGCCCGCCGCCCCAGTTGCTGAGCAGTGGAATACTCTTAGCGCACAACAGAGCCTAACCACGCTGCCGAACTGGCGTGAGTTTTTCCAAGATCCAGCACTACAGAGCCTGATTGAAACAGCCTTAGATAATAACCGTGATCTGCGCATTGCCGCGCTCAATGTCGATGCGTTTCGTGCGCAGTACCGCATTCAGCGCAGCGCACGTTTCCCCTCGATTGATGCCAGCGGCGGTGCCAGCCGCCAGCGCATTCCGGGGACGATGAATCCCAATGGCGACTCAACCATCAACAGCCAGTACTCAGCAAGCCTGGGGACAACTGCGTGGGAAATTGATCTATTTGGTCGTTTAAATAGCCTGCGCGAACAAGCCTTAGCCAGCTATTTTGCCAGCGAACAAGCCCAGCGCAGCACGCAACTCAGCCTGATCGCCAGTGTGGCAACTGCTTGGTTAACTCTGCAAGCCGATCAAGAAAGTCTTCAGTTGGTGCGCGAGACTTTAGTCACTTATGAAGACAGCTTACGCTTGGTACAAAGCAGTTATGATGCGGGGGTTGCTTCGTCGCTGGAGTTACAACAAGCACGCACTGCAGCTAACGCTGCACGAGTCAGTCTTGCTCAGTTTGAGCGACAAAGCGTACAAAGCCGCAACGCTCTCAATCTGCTCTTAGGTGGCACACCGCCAACAAATTTGGCCACACCGGTGGCCTTGCGTCACTTTAAGTTTGCCGAGTTGCCAGTGGGGCTGCCGGCTGATTTGCTGCAGCGTCGTCCGGATATTTTGCAAGCAGAGTTTGATTTGAAAGCGGCCAATGCCAATATTGGTGCGGCGCGTGCGGCGTTTTTCCCAAGCATCAGCTTAACCGCGACAGCTGGCAGTTTGAGCCCTGATTTATCCGGTCTGTTTGATTCTGGCAGTGGTTCGTGGCTGTTTAAACCCAGCATTAATATTCCGATCTTTAATGCAGGGCGCTTACGTGCCAACCTAGATTACAGTGAAATCCAGAAAGATATCAATGTCGCGCGCTACGAGAAGTCCATTCAAACGGCGTTCCAAGAAGTGGCCGATGGTTTGATTGAGCGTACGACCTATAAACAACAGCTGATAGCCCATGATGAATTGGTGAAATCCAGTACTGAGTATTTAAACCTGGCCGATCGTCGCTACCGTGAAGGGATTGATAATCAGCTGACCTTATTGGATGCGCAGCGCCAGTTATTTAATGCTCAGCAACAACGCATCAGCACCCAGTTTGCACAGTTGGCCAGTGAAATCCGCCTGTACAAAGCCCTAGGTGGTGGCTATACAGAGGAACAACCACAGCAAATAAACGCGCGCGCCGCTCATTGAGTGCAGCAAAAAACGGGCGACCTGTTAGTTCAGGCGCCCGTTTTTTATGTGATTCGAAAAAATCTCGTTGCTATTTATTGCAGCTATGTGCTGAGCGTACTTCACTAGTGTCGCTTTGCCCTCAACGAGCCATTCGGGCTCAATTCGGGTGCTACGCCAGCGTTGAATTCCGGATGGCTTCAGCAACGGAAAGACAACTCAAGTGCAGTACGGTTAACGCAAACATATACCTCTTATACTCGATTAATCACCCCGTTGCGGTGAAAGCAGCTCGATTTTGTAGCCATCGGGATCTTCAACAAAGGCCAGAATGCTTGAACCATGTTGCATTGGGCCTGGCTCACGGGTGATTTTACCGCCACGCGCACGGATATCATCACAGGCCTTATAGACATCATCCACTTCTAAAGCAACATGCCCGTAACCATCGCCTAGATCGTAGCTGTCGACGCCCCAATTATGGGTCAACTCAATCACACTGTTACTGGCTTCATCCCCATAACCGACAAAGGCCAAAGTAAACTGGCCCTCTGGATAATCGCGGCGACGTAACAATTGCATGCCCAGCACTTCTGTATAGAAAGCAAGCGAAGCATCCAAATCGCCAACCCGCAGCATGGTATGTAAAAGTCTCATTAAATTACCCTCTTCAGCGTCACCAAGTGACATCAATAAAAACCCAGCTCACACAGGTGGGCGTAATTTTACCCATCAAACCCACGACTTAATAGCTAACCAAGACCTGCCGTTGCGAGAGGCTCAACAAACACAGGAGTACAATGTTATCTACTCCTTTACTGGCAGATCTTTAAGCAACGTAATAATCCTTCGATTATTACCCAAATGAGCCAAATCAAGAAGATAGCTTTTTTCAATATCGAGCATCGGTCGATTTGCCAATAATTTCTCCACCAACGCTTCCTCACCATTTATGACGGCAGTTTTCAAGGCCATATAATTCGCCATGCCCTGTCTATTTTGCTCAGTCATATAAACCTCCATAAGTTAGGTTAATCCTGCTTGAATAAAGTCACCGCTCGCTGCTTACACTCACAGCAAATACCTAGTGACACAAAACACACGCCGACACTTAGGCGATAACTAACACGTCCATAAAGCGATTAACGGGCGTAGCCTCAAGCATGGCTTGATCGTTACACAGAGTGAAGATCGTTGCGCACTGCTGGCTTGGAAAACGTGTAGCTAAGTTAGTTTTGAATTTTTCCTGCAACAACGGAATGCCCTCTGCACGACGACGGCGATGCCCTACAGGGTATTCGACAACCACTTCGTCTGTACTGCTACCATCGGTAAAGAACACCTGAATCGCATTAGCGATAGAGCGTTTATCCGCTTCTAAATACTCTGCCGTAAAGCGCTTATCTTCAACAATCTCCATTTTGTCGCGTAGCTCATCAATGATCGGATGCGCCAGATGAAAATCATCTTCATAATGTTCAGCGATCAAATCACCAAAAATCAATGGCACAGCCACCATATACTGCAAGCAATGATCACGATCCGCAGCGTTAGCCAGTGGGCCAGTTTTGGAAATGATACGAATGGCCGATTCATGCGTACGAATCACGATCCTATCAATCTCGGCTAAGCGATTTTTAATCTGAGGATGTAAAATAACCGAGGCTTCTGCAGCCGTTTGCGCATGGAATTCAGCAGGAAAAGAAATCTTAAATAAGATATTTTCCATCACATAAGAGTCGTAACCTTGAGAAAAGGAAAACTGGCGCTCAGTCTCTGGCTTTAGCGCTTGGTCTTTATTGGTTTTCGAAAAAGAGACGTCATAAAAACCCCATTGTGGCGCTGTTAATACGCTAGGAATACCCATTTCACCACGCATGGACATATCCGCCAAACGCACCGCTCTTGAGGTCGCGTCGCCCGCGGCCCAAGACTTACGCGAGCCTGCGTTAGGTGCATGACGGTAGGTGCGCAAGGCCGAACCATCGACCCAAGCTTGCGAGATGGCCGCCATAATCTGCTCGCGATTGCCGCCCATCAGTTTAGTCACCACTGCAGTTGAGGCAACACGCACCAATAATACGTGACATAAACCCACGCGATTAAAGGAGTTTTCTAACGCAATCACGCCTTGAATTTCATGCGCCATAATCATCGCTTCAAGCACGTCGCGCATCAGCAGAGGCTGCTCGCCCTTAGATAATCTGACCTGAGACAGATGATCTGCCACAGCCAAAATGCCACCTAAATTATCTGAAGGATGCCCCCATTCAGCGGCCAACCAAGTGTCGTTGTAATCGAGCCAGCGAATGATGCAACCGATGTCCCAAGCGGCTTTAACCGGATCAAGCACCAATGATGTGCCGGGCACTCGCGCGCCATGCGGTACAAGCGTGCCTTGCACAATGGGTCCCAGATGTTTGATGCACTCAGGAAAGCGCAGCGCTAGCAACCCGCAGCCTAAGGTGTCAATTAAACAGTGACGCGCAGTGTCGAGGGCTTCGGTGCTGGAGACGTTAAAGGTTAATACATAATCAGCGATATCTTGGATGACATGGTCGTAATCGGGGCGAATATTAATATCTGCATTACTACTCATTTCTCTATCCTCATTCGTTTTATGTCTTGTTTAGCCTAGCAGCTCCTGTATTTTAAGTTGAGTTTTCTGTGTTAAGACCTGTTTTATCGAGCCGGTGTCGCGCCGCTACGAAAGGGTTCTTTGACAAAAAGATGCAGGGTGCTGATCGCAAAAAAAAAGGGCCTAAATACATTTAGACCCTTTTTTCATACTTTATAATCAATCGCCGGCAAAGGTCCTTACTTATAAAAGGCTTCAACAGTACCTTTGAGCGTCACCATCAAAGGTTGACCACGACGGTCTTTAGCTTTAGGCGAAGCAATTTTTACCCAACCCTCACTGATGCAATATTCTTCAACATCAACACGCTCTTTGCCGTTGATCCGAATACCAACATTATGCTCAAAAAACGCGGCCACATGATGTGGACTGCGAGGATTACCGGACAGACGATCAGGTAAAGCGGGGAGTGATGTAGTGTCGTTCATATTTGACCTAGTGTAGATAAAAAGTGCTTTATTGTAGACAACATAGCGCTAACGCTCAAGAAATAGCGTTACGCAGCACGAGCTGACAAGCAAATAAAATCATACAAACCACCCCCATAGCACCGAGATATGAAGGATACTTTGCGCGCCTGATTTGCAACCGAATGTTTTTAAACAGATATAAAAAACCCCAAAAAGTCAACCCAACTTTTTGGGGTCAGCTCAAAAGGTTTTAACCCAGAAAACAGATCGTGCTATCAGCGTCTTACAGCAGTTTGCGGCCTTTAGTGGCGGCGATGCGTAAACGCAAGGCGTTCAGCTTAATAAAACCTGCCGCATCCGCTTGATCGTAAGCACCAGCATCGTCTTCAAAGGTGGCAATCGCCGCATCAAACAGTGAGTCGTCTGACTTACGACCGATCACCACAACGTTGCCTTTGTACAGTTTCAAGCGCACCACACCATTGACGTTCGCTTGTGAAGCATCAATCATCTGCTGCAACATGGCACGCTCAGGACTCCACCAGTAGCCGTTGTAGATCATTGATGCATACTTTGGCATCAACTCATCTTTCAGGTGCGCCACTTCACGGTCGAGGGTGATTGACTCAATCGCACGGTGTGCGCGCAGCATGATGGTGCCGCCTGGGGTTTCGTAGCAACCACGGGCTTTCATGCCCACGTAACGGTTTTCGACGATATCAACACGGCCGATACCGTGCTCACCACCAATGCGGTTCAGCTCAGCCAAGACGATAGCTGGCGTCATATCAACGCCATCAATCGCGGTGATGTCACCTTTACGGTAGGTCAGTTCGATGTACTGAGGAGTTGCAGACGCTTCTTCAAGCGACTTGGTCCAACGCCACATGTCTTCTTCGTGCTCAGCCCAAGTATCTTCCAACACACCGCCTTCGTAGGAGATGTGCAGTAAGTTAGCATCCATTGAATAGGGCGATTTTTTCTTACCGTGACGTTCAATCTGGATGTTGTGCTTAGCGGCATAATCCATCAATTTTTCGCGCGACAATAAATCCCACTCACGCCAAGGGGCGATCACTTTTACGCCGGGCTTGAGCGCATAAGCACCCAATTCAAAACGCACTTGGTCATTACCTTTACCGGTTGCACCGTGCGAAATCGCATCAGCGCCGGTTTCATTGGCAATTTCAATCAAACGCTTAGCGATTAAAGGACGCGCAATCGAGGTGCCGAGTAAGTACTCGCCTTCGTAAATCGTGTTGGCACGGAACATAGGGAAGACAAAATCACGAACGAACTCTTCGCGCAGGTCGTCAATGTAGATTTCTTTAACACCCAATGCTTGTGCCTTAGCACGTGCAGGCTCGACTTCTTCACCTTGACCTAAATCAGCGGTAAAAGTAACAACCTCACAGTTGTACGTATCTTGCAGCCACTTAAGAATGACCGAAGTGTCCAAGCCACCGGAATAGGCGAGAACCACTTTCTTGACGTCTGTCATGCCTTCAACTCCACGAGAATATGCGATAAAGGCGTTATTCTACTGCCCAACGCCAATAATTTATAGTGTCAACAGAGGCCACAGTAGAATATTCACCATTGAAACAGCACAACTGCATAAAATATGCCCACGGCCGCAGCCCAGTGCTAGATTTTTATGCAGCTGCCCTTATGTGCAAGTCGCACAGTCACGACTTGATGCGGGTTATTAGGCTTTTTTCATAAACTCTGATTTGAGCATAATTTTCATGCCATCAACACGGCAATCCAGATCATGATCACCATCAACGATACGAATATTGGTCACCCGAGTGCCCATTTTAAGCACCGTTGAACTGCCTTTCAATTTCAAATCTTTAATTAAAATAACTGTGTCACCATCAGCTAAAGGATTGCCATGCGCATCACGCACCACTTTCTGATTGCTCTCTTCCTCAACTGCAGAGCCATCCATCGGCCACTCATGGCCACAGGTCGCACACACATAATTTTCACGATCTGGATAAGTAATTTCTTCGTTACAGGCTGGGCAAGCTGGAAACTCTGACATGCATTAGCATCCTTCTAAACAGTTACGGGGTGCTAAGAATAACCAAACCAGCCCATTAAGGCCAATCAGTACAGCGTAACACCCCGCACAAAACAATAAGGACTGACCGAGATCAAATACAGCCTCTGCACTTGATTTCAGTCAGCCCAAGCTTGCGCCGCGACTAAGAATGACGCTGGCGACGCACCTCAATAATATTAGGCAGCTGAGAAATACGCCCAAGCAGACGACCCAGTTCATCCAAACCAGGCACCTCTACGGTTAAATTGATCACTGCAATATTATCTTCTTTCACCGCACTGGTATTCAGCGCGAGGATATTCATCTTCTCATTGAGCAACACATGCGAAATATCACTGAGCAAACCTGAACGATCATAGGCACGCACCAAGACATCGACCGGATAGGTTTTCACCGGCTCAGTACCCCAACCCACTTGAATCATCCGCTCAGGCTCACGACTGCTCAGTTGCAAGGCCATCTGGCAGTCTTGACGGTGAATGGTTACTCCGCGACCTACGGTGATATAGCCCACAATTGGCTCACCCGGTACGGGCTGGCAGCAACCGGCCATTTGCGTGAGTAAGTTGCCGACACCATGGATACGAATCTCATCGCGGCTTGGCGCATGCTGAGTGGGTTTGCGTGGAATTAAATCCAGCTGCTGTACGCTGCGTTCATGGGGTTCCAGCAGTTGTTGCGCCTGTCCCACCGCATGGGCTAAACGCACATCGCCGGCGCCCAAAGCAGCAAATAAATCCTCACTGGTTTTAACATTACAACGCTCAGCCAAACGCTCATAATTGACCGGACCAATGGCTAAACGGAGCATTTCACGCTCCAACATTTGCTTACCGGCAATCACGTTTTGATCACGCGCCTGCAACTTAAACCAATGCACCACTTTGGCCCGCGCGCGGGTGGTGGTGATATAGCCTAAGTTAGTATTGAGCCAGTCACGGCTCGGCGCACCGTTTTTACCGGTAATCACCTCAACTTGCTCGCCGGTTTTTAGGGCATAATTGAGCGGCACGATACGGCCGTTGATCTTAGCCCCACGGCAGTTATGGCCAATTTCGGTATGTACACGGTAGGCAAAATCCAGTGGTGTTGAGCCTTGTGGCAAATCAATCGCATGACCGTCTGGGGTAAACACATAGACTCGATCCGGCTCAATATCAACACGAATCTGGTCGGCGAGACCGCCAATATCACCCAGTTCCTCATGCCACTCCAGCACTTGCCGCAACCAAGCAATTTTCTCTTCGTAGTGATCCGACTGAGCGTTAACATCAGTGCCTTTATAACGCCAGTGCGCGCACACGCCTAATTCGGCCTCTTCGTGCATGGCTTGAGTACGAATTTGCACTTCCAAGACCTTGCCTTCAGGACCAATCACCGCGGTATGCAGCGAGCGGTAACCGTTTTCTTTGGGGTTGGCAATATAGTCATCAAACTCACGGGCAATATGCTTCCACAGCGTATGCACAATACCCAGTGCGGTATAACAATCACGCACTTGGGTGACTAAAATACGTACCGCACGCACATCGTAAATCTCGCTAAATTGCAGGCCTTTTTTCTGCATTTTACGCCAGATGGAATAGATATGCTTAACCCGTCCGCTGACCTCTGCCTCAATCTGCGCGTCTTTTAGCTCATCGCGCAACTGTTGCACCACCTGACGAATAAACTGCTCGCGATCGATGCGCCGCTCATGCAGTAAACCGGCAATGTGCATATATTGATCCGGTTCAAGGTAGCGGAAGGACAAATCCTCCAGCTCCCACTTGATATGTCCAATACCCAAGCGGTGTGCCAGCGGGGCATAAATATCAAATACTTCACGGGCAACACGGTAACGTTTATGTTCTGGAGCATTTTTTACTGCACGAATGGCGCAGGTACGCTCAGCAAGCTTGATCAGTGCCACGCGCACATCATCGACCATCGCCACCAGCATGCGACGTAGATTTTCAACTTGGGTTTGTGAGTTCAGCACCACGCTTTGCCGTGGATTTAGACTGGCACTGATCGCTGCCATGCGCAGCACTCCATCGATCAATTTAGTCACCACTGGACCAAACAGCCGCTCAACCTCGCTTAAGGGCGCTTTGCCCTCACGCACCGTGCGGTACAAAATCGCCGCCACTAAGGTTTCCTGATCAAGCTTTAAGTCGACGAGAATATCTGCAATTTCTAAGCCAATTTGCAAACTCGAGGTGCCTTCGGCCCAGATATTATCCGCTGCTTTAGCTTTTTGCTCAGCCTCGCGCGCAAACTCACACGCACTGAGTAAGCCACCTGCATCAAGCAACGGATCCACTTCGATAATTTGCGCAACCCAACTTGGCAAATCAATACTGCCGTCTTGACTTACCGGCTGTTCTGTTCTGACCTGTACCATTACCAATCCTTCGAGCCCAAGACTCAACTCAGCACATTAACGATATCCAGACACCGCTTATTTTTTTACAAATAACGCCATGGCTTCGGTATGCCCTGTTTGTGCAAACATATCCAAGATGCCAGCTTTCTGTAAGCGGTAACCACGCGCAATCAGCAACGCCGCATCACGTGCCAAGGTTGCTGGATTACACGACACATATAAAATACGCGGCACTTTCATTTTTGCCAAACGCTCAACCACAACTGGCGCGCCCTCGCGGGGCGGGTCGAGCAAGGCTGCAGCAAAGCTGTGTTTTGCCCACTCTTTATCATGCAAAGGTTGCGATAAATCACTGTCGAAAAACTGTACATTATCGAGCTGATGCACGGCGGCATTCGCACGCGCACGTACGAGCATCGACTCAACGCCTTCCACGGCAATCACCTGTTCAACCTGTTTGGCTAAGGGCAAGGCAAAGTTACCCAGACCACAAAACAGATCCAGTACACGCTGATCAGCCTGCGGCGCCAGCCAATCCAGTGCTTGGGCAATCATGGCTTCATTCATTTGCCCATTGACTTGAACAAAGTCACCGGGCTGATAGGCAATCTCTAAGGCAAACTGCGGCAAGCTATAGCTCAGTGTCTGCCCAGCTTGATCTGGCTGCGGCTCACCAATACCTTGCAACCACAACTGCACCTGCTGCGCTGCGCAATAGTCGCGTAATTGCTGTAGGTCATCCGCATGTAACGCTTGGGTATGGCGCAGCAATAGCGCCTTATTCTCACCACTAAACAACTCAACATGGCCCAATGCTTGAGGCTGCTTAAAAGCATTAAATAACGCCGATAATCCGGCAAACACGGGCTGCAAATCAGCCACCAAAATGACGCAACTGGCCACTTCCACAATCGCTGTGCTGGCTAAGCCACGAAAGCCAACCTCAACATGCTTTTGTTTAACCTCATAACGCACCGCCACTCGAGCACGACGGCGGTAAGCAAAGTCGGGGCCAACTAAAGGCTCAGCCCATGCCACAGGTGTCACCCCTTCACGGCCTAATTGCTCAGCTAGATTGGCCTGTTTAAAAGCAATTTGCGCGCTATGACTCATATGCTGCAAGGTGCAACCACCGCATTGTCCAGCCCACTGACATGCTGGAGTGATGCGCTCAGGGCTGCTGCTTTGTAACGCAACCGTTTGCGCCTCGATCACTTTACTGCGCGCCGATAACACTTGTGCTTGCACCGTCTCGCCAGGCAAAGCACCACTGACAAACCAGGTGCGACCCTCAAGAAAAGCAATACCACGCCCATCATGGGCTAAGCGTTCAACGTTTAAGACTTGTTTTTTGCCCACAGGTAGCGAGCGACTCTCACCGCCAGCAGGTTGAAAGCGTAATGTTTTTGGGGCTTTAGGGCGACTCATAAGGACTCCGGTGCATAAATACCGCTGGATAAATAACGATCACCGCGATCGCACACAATGGCGATCAACACGGCGTTTTCAACGGTTTTTGCCACCTGTAACATGGCGGCGACTGCACCACCGGACGAGACACCGCAGAAGATACCTTCTTCCCGGGCTAAACGGCGCATGCAGTCTTCGGCTTGCTGCTGACCCATATCAACCACTTGGTCGACACGCGCCGCATCAAAAATACTTGGCAAATAAGCCTGTGGCCAACGGCGAATCCCTGGGATCACCGCGCCTTCAGTCGGTTGCAAACCAATAATCTGCACCGCTGGATTTTGCTCTTTAAGGTAGCGCGAGACTCCCATGATAGTGCCAGTGGTGCCCATTGAGCTAATAAAATGGGTTACTTGGCCTTGAGTTTGCTGCCAAATCTCAGGTCCGGTCGTCGCATAATGCGCAGCTGGGTTATCTTGATTGGAGAACTGATCCAGCACAATACCCTGCCCTTGCGCCTGCATCGCTAAGGCCAAATCACGCGCAGCTTCCATAGAGTCAACTAAAATTAATTCGGCGCCGTAGGCAGTCATTGCTGCTTTACGCTCAGCGGTTGAGTTATCTGGCATAATCAATAGCATACGGTAGCCCTTGATCGCAGCAACCATCGCCAAAGCAATCCCAGTATTGCCTGAGGTTGCCTCAATCAAAGCGTCACCTGGTTTAATCCGCCCGCTGCGCTCAGCACGTTCAATCATGGCTAAGGCGGGGCGGTCTTTAACCGAGCCGGCAGGATTGGTGCCCTCCAGCTTAACCAGCAATGTATTGTTCGTTTCTACACCTAAGCGCTGTAAACGAATTAATGGGGTACTGCCAATGCAGTCCGCCAAAGTAGGATAATGAAGGGTCATAATAAGCAGCGGCATCAAAATAAAAAGAAGCCTATGATAGCGCCAAATGCAAAGAGTCCATAACCCACGAAAGCATCAACTTATAACCGTGGACTATAAGGCTCGATAATTTTATGAGTTATTTGCTTCTGTTGTTCGGGGAATCACTGCATGTTAGCTAACTTTGGCATTAAAGGCCGCGTTCTATTACTCACCTTGGTGCCATCAGGTCTGTTCGCAATTATTCTGGGCGGCTGGTTCAGTTACGCACAACTCAATGACTTACAACAACAGTTATTGCGCCGTGGCGAGCTGATTCTTAACCAACTGTCACGCCTCAGTCACGAGCCACTGCAAGCCCGCAACAGCAAAAAATTGAGCGCCATCGCCCAAAATGCCTTTGATCTGGATAACGATGTACGCTCTGTGCATTTTACTGATGCGAGCGGCGCAGTGCTGGTGCACGCAGGCCCCTCGATCACAGAAGTCGTAGTCAATTTAAGCCCACAGCCGACCATTCACACCTCACTCGCCAGTTCATTTCTGAGTGCACCTGTGTATCCACCCGTAAATAGCACAATTGCCGCCGATGCATTAAGCCAAGCAGCTCGGCAACCCTTGGGCTGGATTCATCTGGAGTTGTCACGCCACGCCACCTTACTTGAAGCGTATCGCAGTATTTTTGTCAGCACCCTATTGGTTTTTTTCGGCTTACTGATCACCACTTTATTAGCCTTGCGCCTCAGTCGCACCATCAATATCCCCTTAGAAAACATTAAAAAAGGCGTATTGCGGATCCGTGAAGGGCATTTAGATACCCGTTTAAATTCACCGGGCAGTCATGAATTGGATGATTTGGTGAATGGTATTAACCTGATGGCGCAATCTATGCAGCAGGCGCAAGAAGAGTTGCAGAGCAATATTGATCAAGCTCTGGATGATGCGCGGCACAATATGGAAACCATTGAAATTCAGAATATTGAACTGGATTTAGCCCGCAAAGAAGCCATTGAAGCCAGTCGTATTAAGTCAGAATTTCTGGCCAATATGAGCCATGAAATCCGCACGCCACTCAATGGTATTATCGGCTTTACCCAATTATTGAAAAAAAGTGATCTGACCATTCGGCAAGAGGACTACCTCAACACCATCATTAACTCGTCAGACAGCTTGCTCAATATCATTAATGAAATTTTAGACTTCTCAAAAATCGAAGCGGGTAAATTAGTGTTGGATCATGCGCCCTTCTATTTGCGCGATTTAATTCAAGACACCCTCACATTACTGGCTCCTGCGGCTCATCAAAAACAACTGGAGCTGATCAGTTTCGTCTACCGCGATACCCCACGGACATTAATGGGTGATGCACAGCGTATTAAGCAAATCCTGACCAATCTGATTGGCAATGCAATTAAGTTCACCCAGGCTGGCAGTGTCGTCGTGCGCACGATGTTAGACGATGAAACCGAGGATTTTGTGCAACTGCGCATCACTGTGCAAGACACGGGTATTGGTGTAAATGAGGCCCAACAAAGCAGTTTATTCCAACCCTTTAACCAAGCCGACCACTCACTCACGCGCCACGCCAGCGGTACCGGTTTAGGCTTAACTATTTCCAAGCGTTTAGTCGAGCATATGGGCGGTGAGATTGGCGTGAATAGCACGTTCGGCGAAGGTTCAGAGTTTTGGTTTCACCTGCGCCTCGAAAAAACCCATGACGGTGATCTGCAGTTAGAGCAAACCAAGCCCTTAAACCATCCTACACTGCTGCATGATCCACACCCTCTGGCCCAGCAAGCCATTGCCCATCAATTAGAAGATTGCGGTTTACAAGTTACTCGCGTCAATGACTTAAACGCAGTACTCGCACACGTCAGTGCTGCGGCCTCGAGCGCATCGCCCTACCAACTTGCCGTACTGGGTATTAATACCCAACAGCACCCACTGCAAGCACTAAAAACCGTACTGAACCAGCTGCAACAGTTGCACTGCCAGGTCTTACTCCTATGTAGCACCAGTGACTTTGCTATTTTCCAAAGCAATTTAGGTCGACCTTTTTGCGAGCAAATGCTCAGTAAGCCAGCCTGCCACCATCGCTTACAGCATGCAATTAACGATTTACTCTGCATTAAAGATGAACCGCTGCCACCATCAGTCGCTGCACCTGAGCAATACGCCTTGCACGCTTTATGCGTGGATGATAATCAAGCCAATTTGCTACTGATTAAAACCTTACTCGCCGATCTCAAGGTACGCGTCAGTGTTGCCGATAACGGCCAAAGCGCTTTAACCCTCTTCCAAAAAGGCGGCTTTGACATTGTCTTTATGGACATTCAAATGCCCAGTATGAGCGGCCAGCAATGCACTGAAGCGATGCGACTCTGGGAACGTAACCAACAGCTCACAGCCACGCCGATTATTGCAGTCACCGCACACGCGCTGCCCTATGAGACCCAACAGTTTATGCAGTCAGGTCTCAATGATTGCATTAGCAAACCGATCAGCGAGCAATCATTAGCCCAGTCCATTGCGCAGTGGACGGGTATTTTTCTAGCCAGCGACAGTCAACCTGAACCTGCGATACTACAGCTGACACAACACCAACAACTGCCGATTATTGACCTACAAGAAGGCCACGCCTTATCCAATGGTAAAGAAGCATTGGCCAACGAATTGTTAAAGCTATTGGGCGAATCCTTGCCCAGCGACCGTATCTACTTACAGCGCGCACGCGCGCAAGGCGATCGCAACGCGTTACTGGAACGCATCCACCGCATCCATGGCGCCACGCAATACTGTGGCGTACCGCAATTGCGCGCCATCTGCAAAACCTGCGAATTCTTAATTAAAAACAACACGGCACAGATTAACCCTGCACTTGATGAACTGGACGCCGCGATTGAGCGCGTGCTGAGCTACTTAGCGGATCAAACCGACCAGCCAATCAGTACTTAGAGGGTTAACTCAGCCTGTTCTGCACAAAGTTCAGGCAGCTGCCACTGAATTGGACTTTGTCCGGTACGCTGTAAAAACTTATTGCACTGACTGAAGTGGCCATTGCCTAAAAACCCGCGATAGGCTGACAACGGCGATGGATGCACAGACTGCAACAAAAGATGTTTACTGGTATCAATCCGCGCGCCTTTACTGCGCGCATGTGCGCCCCACAGCATAAATACCACATGCGCTTGCTGCTCGCTGACACAATCAATAATACGGTCAGTAAAGCGCTGCCAGCCAGCTTTCGCATGGGCGCCAGCCTGTCCTTGCTCAACGGTCAAAGTGGTGTTGAGCAATAACACGCCCTGTTCAGCCCAGCTTTGCAAACAGCCATGTTTGGCGATCGGAATATTTAAATCACGCTGCAGTTCTTTATACATATTAAGCAAGGACGGCGGTATCGCCATTCCTTCTGGCACAGAAAAACTCAAACCATGGGCTTGGCCTGGGCCGTGATACGGATCTTGACCTAAAATCACCACTTTAACCTGCGGCAAAGGAGTCAGATTCAGCGCATTAAAAATCAATGATCCCTGCGGATAAATCACTTTACCTTGCTGCTTTTCTTGGCGTAAAAACTCAGCCAGCTGCTGCATATACGGCTGGGCAAATTCAGCAGAGAGCGCCTCTTTCCAACTGGATTCCAGCTTAATAGGATCATATTGCATCATACTTTAAACCTACAACAAAATAGCAGCAGCCTAGAAAAATCAGGCCAGGTGGGCAAGCAAGGTCTTTACTGCCGAGCAAGGCGTGCATTGTTTATCGATGTGAATTCAGTACTGCGGTATGGATTGATATCTAAACCACCACGGCGCACATAGCGTGCCGAAACACTTAAAAACTCGGGCTGTAAGCAGCTCTGCAAATCCAGAAAAATACGCTCTACGCACTGCTCATGAAAATCTTGATGCTGGCGAAAACTAACCAAATACGCCAAAAAACTGGCGTGATTCAGCGCTGCGCCACGGTAATGCACCTGTACTGTGCCCCAATCAGGCTGTCCCGTTACCGGACAATTGGATTTCAATAAGTGGCTGTAGAGTTGCTCCTCAATCTGCTCAGTGCCACAGGACAACTGCTGCAACTGGGGATGCTCATAGCGACTAAGGTTGACCTCCATATCATCAAGACACAGACCCAACGGCTGCTGCAGTCCTTCGCTAGTAACCTGCTCCAGCGTTTTCAACTCAACCTGTACCGGCGCCTGCGCCACCGCAGATAAATCAGCGGTCAACAACGCTGCCACTTCAGTAAAGCTGGCATAGGTGCTTTGATTTAACGTATTGAGATACAGCTTAAAAGATTTTGATTCGATGATATTCGGCGAATCAGCTGGAATCGAAAACTGCCCGATAGCCACCACTGGTTTACCTGAGGGCAGCAGCCAAGACAACTCATAACAGTTCCAAATATCTACGCCAACATAAGGTAAATTATCGGCGGTAAAACCCAGCTCAGCCCACTTAGTCGCACGCGCAATGCCAAATAATAGGCTGGCATCATATTGACTAAGGTAGGCACTGCTTTTACCTAAAGGTGACTCATGTGCGGGATGCTGCGCCATTGCGACAACTCCATAAGCTAACAAAGCAGAGCATTGTAAAGATTCTTAAAAATAGCGCCAGTCTTGCGCCAGCGCAGAGCAATGATCGCCCACCACCCTCCATAAGGATTGCAATAACGATTTTACCCTTAAAACATAAGACACCGCGGCGCAGAAAGACCCCGGCACAAAACAGCGGCAAGAGCTGCCGCTGTTTTGCGATGAGCTAAAATGCAACGCTGCCTACTCTACAAACCTAGGCGTTACAGCTGCATGGCCACAATACCGGCAACGATAAACGCCACACCAATCATGCCTTGCTTGCCTAAACGTGAGTTAAACAGCATGCGGTCAAGTAACACCGTACCCAACACCCCTAAGCCGCCCCACACTGAGTAGGCGATGCCTAAAGGAATATCGCGAACCACGAAACTTAATAAGACAAAGGCGCTGATAATGGCCAATAAGCCCGCTAAGCCCCAAATAACTTTTTGAAAACCTGCTGAGCGCTTAACGCAATAACAGGCCAATAAGTCCAGCGACACCGAACCAATCAATAAGGATACTGGGACTATCATAGTGCCACCTCGCCTAAGGTACTTATACGCGCAGGTTTAAGACGAGCACCTGATACGCTAGGTTTAGCTTCAACCTTGGCCGCCACTAAGTCATCGTCTGCGGTTGCAGCGCCTGTGCCTTTATCAAAGGTCACCAGCAGTAAACCGACCAGCATCAAAGCAATCGCAAACATCTCGCCAATGGTTAAATACTCACCAAATAACACCACGCCAGCGACACCAATCAGGAATAAGCCTAAACCTTCCCAAATCGCATACGACACGGCCAATGGAATATGCACCACAGCGCGCGAAAACGCATAAAATGAAAATGAAATCATTAATGCCATAACAATATAGCCAAACACTGGTGAACTGCTTGAGGCATATTTCATGCCCACCGTACTGATCACTTCAGCAACCACGGCTAACACCAACATCATCCAGTAATACATTTTGAAACCCCTTAGGGATTCTCTGAAAAAGCACTTAAGCCACTTGGCTTATTAGTAGCAGCTCTTTTAGAGCGTCCATAATTTCTAGATACAGTTGTCCGCTTAAGTAATAAACAACTTAAGTGACTCTTTTATTAAAATTAAATAAAACATCATGCGATGTGAGAAGTAAGCGAGCTACAGACTACCGTGCCAGCATTTCTCAAAGAGATGGAGCATCAAGAAGGGGGTGAAACTAAAGCGCAAGCTAAACATTGAACCACTTTTGGGTGACTTCGATACACGTAGTGTAGCACAGAAGCCCTACCCAACCTAATTTAACCGCAAAGGTGCTCGCTTAATCCTGCGTTAAACTGCACTCCAAGCCCCCTAAAAGTTACGCTTATAGAACAGATCCAGAGAGTTGGCTAAACCACTGGCAGCTTCCAAATATAAGCGTTTACTCAGCTCATAGCGCAGCGTCAAGGTGGCAGCAGGTTCAAATACACCGACCCCATAACGCAAACTGAGACGCTCACTGATCCGGCCGCTGGCGACCACACTGGAGGTTAAACCACTGCCTTCGTTTTCCAGTAAAAAGTCTTGCACACCAAACACATCAGCCAGCTTATTGGTAATCGGCGCGGTGCCCATTAAGCCTAACGCTAAAGCCGCTTGCGCCATCATATTGCCATCGTCCTCACCGCCTTGCAGCGGGCGTCCAAGCAGCAGCCAAGATAATGCTTGCTCTTGGCTCATCGCTGGCGTAGAAAATATCTCACTACGCGGTTGTGCTGCTGGCCCGCTTAGACGTAAACCGGCGGTAACATCACCGGTCACTCGCACCGCTTCAATATCCAGAAACGGCTGACTTAAAGGCCCCGCAAAGAGTAAGCGTGCGCGGCGTAATTCCAAGCGCTGGCCATAAGCGCGGTAACGACCATTGAGCAACTCCAACATGCCGCGACCGGCTAAATTATCAGCCACTTGTAAATTACCGCGTAACTCGGCAGTGAGTCCAAAGCCTTCAAAGCGCAAACGTTCGGCACCGACATTGAGCATGATATCCATACCAAACTGCAAGCCTACTTCAGGCGCCGCTCGGCCAAGTACCCGGGCATCCGAGGACACCCGTACCGCTTGCTCAGGCAATTGCGGAATGGTGATTAACCCTTTTGGCACCGCCACTGCACCGCTGATAAATAGACGCTGCTCTTTTAAGCTGATCTGTAAATCGGGAGCAATTTCAATATTGGCATAAGGCTCAACCTGTAGCGGTAACTGCTGGCCTTTAATCGCTACATCGACCAGCAACTGCTGCGCCCATTGCACCCGCCCTTGGATACTGCCCGTGCCTTGTTCACCACTGCGCCAGCCACCTTTGAGCTGCAGTTGCTCACCTTTAATATCGGCACGCAGCTGTAAATCCTCAAAAGGCACCGGTAATTCGCCACCACTTAAATGCCCATCACGCACTTGAACAAAGCCGGTGATATCGGGCGCCATGAGCGTACCAGCCAAAGTACCACGCCCTTCAAGCACGCCTTTTACAGTGCCCACTTGTGCAATAAAGGGACGTAATGCCGATAAATCAACCGCTTCAATCAGAAAATGACCACGCAATTTTTTATCCACAGAACGCGGATCAATCTTCGCCACCAGCTCTAAATGCCCACTGTCGACGCCCTGTAATTGCAAGACGGCCTGAATGGCCTGCGCAGTTAAATCACTATTGAGTTGCAACTTTTTCCAAGCAAAGGTTTGCCATTCATCGTTATTTTTAACCCGTAATTGGCCTTGGCCAGCATCCAAGTAAATCTTACCCAGCGGACCCTGCTCCAGCAGCTCCACCTTAAACTGACCATTGACCTGTCCAGTAACTTGCGCATCTTCGGGTAACCATGGCTGTAAGGTGGCCAAAGGAAAGTTTAATAATTGATAATCGATTTGAGTTTGCGGCAATAAACGCTGATCACCGGCACACAGGCTGGACGCACCATCTTTCAGGCAGTGCGCGGCCACCTTGAACTCTCCGCTTTTGCGATAGGTCACTGCAGTGCTATTTTGCAATGCCCAGTTTTGCTTATAACTGCTAAGTGACAGCTGCTGCACCTGCCCCAACCAATCACCGTCCTCTAACACACCGCTGAGCTTAAGCTGCGCCTCAAGCAATGGCCCACTCAGGGACAGCTGACCACTGTGCGCGGCCAGTGTTCCTCGCGCATCCATCTGCAACGCACCCAGCTCCGTCTCGCCGCTCCAGATACGCTGCGCGTCAAGGGTCAGCTGCACCCGTTGTGCTGGCAGTAACTCGCCCTGTAGCGCCAGCTGTCCAACGCGATGGCCTTGATACGCCATACCACTGCCCTGCAATTGTGCCTGCGCCAGCGGCTCAGCTAAACTGCCCGAGAGCTTAATCTCACCGCTGGCTTTACCGGCTAAGCCTGGCCACAGTTGAACAAGGCGAGGCAACTCAATCTGTAACTGCGCGGCTAAAGCCTGATCCAGCTGCGCAGTGCCATAAATACGGTTATCGCCAAAACGCATATCGGCTTTCTTTAGCTGCCAGACAGGCTCATTGCCAGGCTGCTGTGCCCCCTGCAGATCCAGCACCAGCTGAGTCAGCGAACCACGTAATTTGCCATTTAAGTCAGCCGTGGCATCCACTTGCAGCTGGCCATCACGCAACTGACCTTGACTGTGGATCGCCCCCGCCAACTCTCCGGGCAACTCTTGCAGCCAATAAGCCGGATTGAGTCGACTGATTTGAATATCGGCCAACCAATCCACGCCATCGGCAAAGCCCAGATGAGCGCTACCCAATAAACGTCCTTGCCCAGCCTCAATCACCAATTCGCTTAACTGCACCTGCTGCTGATCACCGGAAAACACCGTGGCCAAAGTAAAAGCGCCTGCCGGACCGCTGAGGTCACCATTGAGCAGGCCTTGATATTCACCGGCAACATAACTGACGTGGCCCGTAGCCGCCTGCAATTGCACCGGGATCTCCTCTTGAGCGAACAAACTGTGCCAAGGAAAGTTCTGCCATTGCAACTGAGCATCCGCGTGCAGATCCTGCTGCCAATCCACTGCACCCTGCACAGCAACAAAGACTTCATCACTGGCGCTCAAACGTACGTCACTAAACTGGGCACCGCTGCTTTTGAGCAGCCCAACAATCTTTAACCGCATCTGTTCAGGGGTATTGGGCAACAGGCCTGTCGCTGCCACTTGATAGCCGCTGTCCAAATCGCCACGCAACTCAATGGCTAGATCGGCCAGAGTCAAGGTATCAGGCAACTCGGACGTCGCTTTAAAATGTGCAACGCTTAATGAGAGCTGTGCCGGCAGATTCGCCTGCAACGCCTGCAACTGCCCTTTTAGCCTCGCAGCGAGATAGCCCTCAGTAGTCACATCTAAAGTTAATGCCTGCAAACTACCGCTCAATTGCGCCTGTATCTGCAGCGCTGGCGAGTCCGGCACCGGCACCTGTGCCTTTAGCTCTAACTGCACCGGCCAGCCATCTTGCGGGATGATCTTGCCACTCAACTGCAATTGGTAGTCTTGATAATTCAGACCCAGCCCGCTGATATACAGGCCATCCTCTAACCAACGTGCACGCAAGCCCGCATTGGTCAGCAAGGATTCACCATTAAGGATAAATTCATCCACCTGCAAGCGTTTAATCTCGATGCTCAGCGGTAGCTGTAAGCTAGGCAGTTCGATGCGCGGCTGCGGCTCGGATGGGCGTGTTGTTTCGGGCAAATCCAGCTCAATGCGAGCCGCCACTAATGTATCTAAACACAGCGCACTGCGCAGCAAACACAGGGGCCGCAGCTGCATCTGCACCTCACTCAAGCGCACAGACAGATCATCTTGCTGCCAATGCAGCTGCTTGGCATGCCAATCGGTCAACAGCGCGCCCTCTAAGCCTTCCACCGTTAAGCCAGGTACTTGCTTAAGTAACCAACGACTGCCCGCCTGTGTGGCCAATAAGCCGAACGTCACGCCCAGTAGCGCGAGAATCAACAACACAACACTCAGCACAATGCCAAGACTGATGCGCTTCATAGCTCAGGCCCCATAGAAAAGTGCAGACGCCAGCCTTTATCTTGATCAAAAGCGCGGGCTAAATCAAGGCGCAACGGCCCCACAGGTGACACCCACCGCATACCAAAACCTGCACCAGTATTCATCTTATCGGAGAGGTTATTAAAGGCATTGCCTTGATCGACAAAGGCTGCCACACGCCAACGCTCAGCCACTCTGTATTGATATTCAACACTACCAGCAAACATATAGCGTCCACCTTCGCGATTACCTTGGCGATCACGCGGGGATAAAGTCTGGTAGTCATAACCCCGCACGCTTTGATCACCACCGGCGAAAAAGCGCAGTGAGGGTGGTACTGCCGAGTAATTATTCGTACCTATGGCACCGATTTGCGCCCGACCTAAAAAGCGATGTTTATCGGCCAAGGTGATTAAACCGCGAGCTAATGCGCTAACATGCAACACATCCGCATCCGCCAGCAGATCTTGCTTAGCTCCGCGCACATCCCACTGCAAACGATGGCCTTGACTCGGATCTAAAGGCGAATCACTGCGCAACACCGAATAACCAATACCAGGCATTAAAAAGCTACTGCGCCCATCTTCAGCACCGCTACCAAAATTATAGGTTTCTTGCTCCCAGCGCAGCGACACTACACGCAGCCACTCGCTGGGCAAACGCGCATGCCATTGCACACCAAGATTAACCAAACGACTGTCAGCATCCACCAGTTCTTCACGTTGATAGCCGGTGCTAAAGCGTAAATAATCAGTCAGTGGCTCCGACAATGGCACTTGATACCAGGTCGATACGTTTTGTCGCGGCTGTGATATTTCACTGTCAAAGCCTAGCTTATGCCCATGCCGATTGACCCGATGCCGCTCCCAACCAAAGCGCCCACGCGGACCAACGTCAGTAGAAAAGCCTAAACCGACACTGAGCGTGCGCGGCTTAATCGGCTCTAAAGTCACGCCTACCGGAATATCAATCGGACCGTCAGCGGTGCCGACCGCATCAACGCGTACCTGAGCAAAATAACCGGTGGATTGCAGGTTATGGCTCAACTTGGCCACCAGCGCGGAGTTATAGGGCGTGCCTGGAGTAAACGGCAATAAGCGTTGCAGAAGCTGCTGATCAATTTCGGCATGCTCAGAAAACTGTACAGCACCCAAGCGATAGCGCGGGCCACTGTCAAACAGCATATTGATATCCGCTGTGCCGATTTGCGGATCAATCAGCAGTTCATGCTGGGTAAACTGTGCGGCAAAAAAGCCAAAGCGTAACGCCTGATTTTGCAGCATGCTTTTTACATCGTCATAGGCGCTATGATCAAGGCGCGCGCCTACTTTTAAGCGTTTATCATTCGGTAACGCAAAAGCGGGCAACTGCGCCGCTTCACCCGTCACTTGAATATTCACATGGCGCAAACGTACCGGATCACCGCGCTCCACCAGCACCTGCAATACAGGTTCAGCGTCATCAGTGACCTGCACAATAATCTGCGTTTGATAGTAACCCAGCGCTTCACTGGCTAAGCGTGTACGCTGCTGCACGGTACGCTTCAGCGCATTGAGTGACGTGGCATCACCTTCTGTTAACTGTCCAAGATAGGCTTCAATATTTTTTTGAAGCGCCGTATGTTTGGGCGTAACCTGAACATCCAAGCGCTCTGCTGCCTGCACGATAAAAGACATGCTGCACAGCAATACAGCAGCACAAAAAACAGCAACAATATGCTTTAAGTCAGTACACATAAAAACTCAATAAAGGCTATATATTTGGTTCTGCTACGCATATAACGGCTCGTTACGGGCATATCGTTTGGCTGCTATGCACTTGATTACGTCCCGCTGCTTTCGCCGCATACAAGGCTAGATCGGCATTTTTCATCACATCAGCAATACTGGCATGCGCACAAGGCCAGCTGGCCACACCGAAGGATAGGGTAATTGGCACGCCAATGTGCGAACAAATATCCTGTTCAATACGCTGACGCAAGCGTTCAGCCACTTTATGCGCAGCATGCTGATTGGTATTGGGCAATAACATTAAAAACTCTTCACCGCCAACTCGACACACCAGATCATCGGGGCGCGATAAGTCTTGCAGATGCGCGGCAAAAAACTTTAACACTTCATCCCCCGCATCATGGCCAAACTTATCATTGATGCGTTTGAAATGATCAATATCACCCATAACCACGGAGAAAGGCTGCTGTGTTTGCTCCCACTCATCTAGCGCAATCTGCATACCACGACGATTCATCAAACCGGTCAAGGGATCGGTGATGCTTTCTAAATTAAGCTTACCTATTTTTCTATTTAAGCCAGCCAAGCCGCGTAGCATAGCCCGTTTCAGTTGCGATGCTTCAAAGTACCAGGCAGAAATACTGGCAATTTGTGAGTTCATATCCGGCTTATCTAAAGACTCAGCGCTACGCGCCAACGTCCACAGCGGTTGTGAAATCCAGCGTGAGACCACCCAAACCGCCAGCATAGTTAGGATAAAAAAAGGAAAACTATACTTGGCTACCGCCAACATTTGCTCGTCCATACCGGCTAAAGTCGCTTTTAACGAGCGCTGGACTACCACGCCCCAACCTGAGCTGAGTACAGGCGCATAACCTGCGAGCATTTCAACGCCTTTGGAGTTAATCAACTGTTGGCTGCCGGCCTTTTGCGCAATCACTTGTTCAATCACCGGATTGCCGCGGACAACCTCACCGACTCGCTTAGGCTCTTGGTGATAAATCAGACGAGAATCCTGATCCACAACATAAATATACGACTCATCGGCATGATAATGCTGGCCTAGCAGTGAATACAAAATACTTTCTTCATGCAAATAAATGGATCCGCCAACAAAACCCAAGTAGGTGCCCTGCTGATCAATCACTGGATGTGAAATAAAAATCAGAAACCGCCCCGTTGAGGCAATATAAGGTTTACTAATCAACGGCCTGCGCTCTTGTAACGCTTGCTCAGCACCGGCACTGTGTAGATGTTCGCCTAACAACCCTTTAGTTTTGAGGGTAACGGCGTTCACAGTACCCTCGGCATTAACAATCCACACCGAGTTAAAACTATTGGTTTGCTGCTTTAAGCGTTCGGCAATGTGCTCTAGTTGCTCTAAAGAATTATTAGCAGCCAAAACATCTTGCGCGGCAAAGGCCAATTGTTGTTGCGCGGCTAACAAAAAACCGTTCACGCTATCAGCAGTTTTCGCTGCATAAGCGCTGCTGGCTTCCAGCGTCTGCGTAATTAACAAAGCACGCTGGGTCTTGTGGCTGGTATAAAAGGTATTGGCTAAAAGCAACAAAGCAGTGGATACACTCAGTAGCAAAATCAATTGCCGTAAATTTAATTTACGCATTTAACACCGTCTTCCGTAATGAATGTGCAGAGCTCTACTCACTCCATAAATGGCCCGCCAACAAGCGGATGGCATTCGCTTACCAAGATTAAAAGTGAATCATGCACAGTTTCCAAAATAAATGATACGCAATATAAGCCACTCAGCCGCTTGGCCTAGGCACAACTTACCTCTAATAGAGTGCTTTTATCGCCACCACCTAGGCTGTTATTCACACGATTCATAACAACTGCACACACGGTTACGCCCTGCACTTTTCGCCGCATACAGGGCTACATCAGCATTTTTCATCACTGTAGCGATACTGGCTTGTGCACAGGGCCAACTGGCCACACCAAAGGACAAGGTAATCGGCTCGCCGACCTGCGGACAAATAGCACTTTCAATGCGCTGACGTAAGCGCTCAGCGACTTTATGCGCTTGACTCTTGTCGGTATTGGGCAACAACATCACAAACTCTTCGCCACCCACACGGCAGGCTAGATCTGTAGGGCGTAATGCATCATGCATATGCTGGGCTAGAAACTGCAAAACCTTATCGCCAACATCATGACCAAATTGATCATTAATACGCTTAAAATGATCAATATCACCGGTAATCACTGAAAAAGGCTGCTGTACCTGCTGCCAATTATCCAGGGCGGCCTGCATACCGCGACGATTAACCAGCGCAGTGAGCGGGTCGGTAATATTGTCTAAATTGAGCTTACCCATTTTATGATTTAGCCCCGCCAAGCCATTTAACAGCGCCTGTTTAAGCTGCGACACTTCAAAATACCAGCCAGAAATATTGCTAATTTGCGTATGCATATCAGGCTTATCTAAATTTTCAGCACTACGCGCCAACTGCCAAAGCGGCTTAGCAATCCAGCGTGAAACCAACCAAACGACCAGCACCACTAACATAAAAAATGGAAAGCTGTGCCGAGCAACAATCAGCATTTGCTCATCCATTCCAGCCAGCGTGGCATCTAGCGAGCGTTGCGCCACAACCCCCCAACCAGTACTGAGCACAGGCGCATATCCAGCCAGCATTTCAATCCCTTGCGAGTTAATCAACTGCTGGCTACCCGATTTTTTCCCCGTCACTCGCTCAATCACAGGATTATCCACAATCCTCTCTCCGATCCGCTGCGACTCTTGGTGATAAAGAAGTTGTGAGTGTTGATCCACAACATAAATAGCAGATTGATCCCTGTGATAGTGCTGACCGAGCAAGGTATGCAGAATATTGTCTTCCTGCAAATAAATAGAACCGCCGATAAAGCCTAAATAGTGGCCCTGCGCATCAAATACCGGATGGGTGACCAGCACCACTAAGTGATCAGTCACGGATATATAAGGCTGACTAATCAGCGGCCGGCGCTCTTTTAGTGCTTGCGCAGCGCCATAATTCTGTAGCTTTTTACCCAAAAGATGTTGTACTGGATGACTGATGGCTAAAGCAGTACCTTGCGCATCCAACATCATCACTGAGCTAAAACTATTGGTTTGCTCTTTTAAGCGTTTAACAATATGCGCCAGCTTCTTAGGATCACTCTCAGCCTGCACAACATCTTGTGCGGCAATGAGCAATTGTTGTTGCGCGGATAATAAAAAATTATTCACACTGTCTGCGGTTTTTGCTGCATAAGCATGATTAACCTCAAGGGTCTGCTCAATCAACAAGGTACGCTGAGTGTTGTAACTGGTATAAAAAGTATTTGCTAAGATCAGCAGGGCCGTCGATACACTCAGCAATAAAATCAATTGCCGTAAATTCAATGCACCCATCTAAAATGATCTTCCGTATAGTTTGCCGCACCGAGATCAATAGTGTGACGTATTTCTCGCTCTATGCAAGAGCTGCAACTATCACGTTCTCTGAGTGCATAGCGTATCCTTGGCACTTGACCCTGTTAAACTGAGCTTATCCATATTCTATAAAGGTTGCTATGAAACTCATTTCCTTTAATATTAATGGCCTACGCGCCCGCCCCCATCAATTAGCCGAACTGATTGCCACCCATCAACCGGATGTCATTGGTTTGCAAGAAATCAAAGTGGCCGATGAACAATTCCCCGAGCAAATGATTCGCGATTTGGGTTATGAGTTTTACTATCACGGACAAAAAGGCCACTACGGTGTCGCCCTGCTCTCGCGCTTACCGGCCTTAGAGATTCATAAAGGTTTCCCAGAGGATGACGAGAACGCCCAGCGCCGCTTTATTTGGGGTGTGTTTGCCGACAGCAATGGCCAACCCATTACGGTGATGAATGGCTACTTCCCCCAAGGGGAAAACATCAATCACCCGACTAAGTTTCCGGGTAAAGAAAAGTTTTATGCCGACTTGCAGCAGTTACTGGAAACATGCTTTAGTCCCAAGGATGCCTTGGTGGTGATGGGGGATATTAATATTTCACCTGAGGATAGTGATATTGGCATTGGCGAAAACAACGCTAAACGCTGGTTGAAAACTGGCAAATGCAGCTTTCAACCGATTGAGCGTGAATGGCTGGGCAAACTGAAAAACTGGGGGTTGGAAGACAGCTTCCGCGTCTTGCATCCGGAAGTGAATGATCGCTTTAGCTGGTTTGACTACCGCAGCCGTGGCTTTGAAGACCAACCCAAACGCGGCCTGCGCATCGACGTGATCATGACCACCCCGGCCCTGCGCCCACGCCTGCTTGATGCCGGCATCGACTACGCACTGCGCGCCATGGAAAAACCCTCCGACCACGCGCCGATCTGGTTGGAACTTAAAGCCTAAGCCCTTACAGCGTACTCACAAACTAGACAGCAACCCACGCAAAACCCGCCAGCAACGCATAAAGTCCGCGCGAGCTGCGCTGCTCAGCGGTAAGCGCTGCCATGGATAGCGCGGCGCCCGCATCGAGCCCTGGATGGGCTCCTTGAGGGAAGAACCAAGCCTGTGCAGATCGCACCACACCGATCTCGACAGTCCAAATCAAAGATCCCATCGCCGACGACTCAAAGTACAACGCTACCTTAGCCAATATGCAACGCACTTAAAGCACACAGGCTGAAAATGCGCCCCTTTGCCAGCCAGTGGGCTAAACTCATCCCTATCTATTCACGCTAGCATTTATTGTTTTTCTCTTAAAAGGAACATCCGTGCGCCCCTCCAGCGATAACAATTACCCCGACCAACACAAACCCAATTGGAAAATCATCGCCGGCCTCTGGCCCTACTTGGCCGAATACAAAGGCCGCGTGATCCTCGCGGTTGGCATGCTGATTCTGGCCAAAGTCGCCACCGTTACCACGCCCATCGCCCTTAAATACATCATCGATTACCTCGACCAAAACCGCGGTCTTGATATGCTGTTGTGGATGCCGCTGATGCTGGTTTTGGCCTACGGTGCGCTGCGTTTTGGCAGCACATTATTCAGCGAATTGCGCGACGCCATCTTTGCCCGAGTCGCCGAACGCGCCATGCGCCGCGTCTCTCTGCGCGTATTTCGTCATTTACACCAGCGTGAACTGGCTTTTCATCTGGATCGAAAAACCGGCGGCTTAGCCCGCGATATCGAACGCGGCACCACAGGCATCAGCTTTCTGCTGCGCTTCACCTTGTTCAATATAGTCCCCACTCTGCTGGAAATTGTCATGATCAGCGGGATCTTACTGGTCGCCTTTAACGTCAGCTATGTGCTGGCCATACTGGTCTCAGTGCTGGTCTATGTGGTGTTTTCCATCCGCGTCACCGAATGGCGCACCAGCTTTGTCCGCGAAGCCAACAGCCGTGATAATGAATCAAACTCGCGCGCTATCGACAGCCTGCTCAATTACGAAACGGTTAAATACTTCAACAACGAACGCTATGAAGCTGAACAATACGATCAAGGCTTGGAGCGGTGGGAACAAGCACGCCTCAAAAACCGCCTGTCCATGGCCGCACTCAACACCGGGCAGGCTTTTATTATTGGCGTATCCTTGATCGTGATTATGAGCATGGCCGTGCGCGAAGTGGCCGCCGGACAAATGACCCTCGGTGACTTCACTATGGTGAACGCCTATTTAATCCAATTATTTGTGCCCTTAAATGCACTGGGCTTTGTTTACCGTGAAATTCGCCAATCATTGGTCAATGTCGAGCGTCTCTTTGGCCTACTCGGCGACAAGCCAGCCATTGAAGATGCGCCTGATGCGCAAGCGCTCAGCGTCAGCCAAGGTGCAGTAGAGTTTCGCGATGTACACTTCAGCTACCGCCCCGATCGGGCCATTTTAAAAGGCGTCAGCTTTAGTATTCCCGCTGGGCATACTGTGGCTGTGGTCGGTGCCAGCGGCGCGGGTAAATCCACTTTGGCACGGCTGCTGTTTCGCTTTTTTGATGTCAACAGCGGCAGCATCAGCATCGACGGTCAGGATTTGCGTCACATCAGCCAAGACAGCCTGCGCAGCGCCATTGGCGTGGTTCCGCAAGATACCGTGCTGTTCAACGACAGCCTCTACAACAACCTCGCCTACGGCCGCCCCAGCGCCAGCCAAGCCGAAGTGGAACATGCCGCCCAACAAGCCAACTTGCACGACTTTATCCGCAGCCTACCCGACGGCTACCACACCACAGTCGGCGAACGCGGCCTGAAACTCTCAGGCGGTGAAAAGCAACGGGTCGCCATTGCCCGCGTCTTGCTCAAAAACCCACCGCTGCTGATTTTGGATGAAGCCACCTCATCACTGGACTCCATCTCCGAGCAAGTGATCTTGAACGCCCTCAACGAAGTCAGCCGCCAACGCACCACCCTCGTCATCGCCCACCGCCTCTCCACCGTCAGCGACGCCGACACCATCCTTGTTATGGAGCAAGGCGAAATCGTCGAAAGCGGCAGCCACAGCCAAC
>Ga0265295_1000451_pt1 | contig 82765 bp, 68 predicted proteins | sample Munlansysbiofilm_FD_192503 | JGI IMG/M metagenome (GOLD analysis project Ga0265295, IMG submission 192503) | Leachate microbial communities from a municipal landfill in Southern Ontario, Canada - Methane capture system biofilm | ecosystem: Engineered > Solid waste > Landfill > Unclassified ... | reverse complement strand
ATCGTATCCACCCAATCGGTTTCGATTTTGGGCGCACAGCTTGCCAATTCTCTGCCTTTTGCTTCAGAATTAACACTTTTTTTCTCGCTTGCTATGTTTCTCTGCGGCTGTATGTTCTATATTATTGTGATAACGCTTATTGTTTACCGCATGTCGTTTTTTAGTATGAAAGCCGAAGAGTTTGCCCCTCCTTACTGGATTAATATGGGTGCCGTAGCAATCTCTACCTTGGCAGGCTCAACCCTAATTTTAAATGTTCGAAATTTTGATTTTCTTACATCAATCCTTCCTTTCCTAAAAGGGTTTACACTCTTTTATTGGGCAATAGGCACTTGGTGGATACCGCTTATTGTAATACTTGGCATTTGGCGGCATGTATTTAAACAATTCCCCCTTAAGTATCACCCTCAATACTGGGGAATGATTTTCCCCATGGGCATGTACACCGTTTGTACTTTTAAACTATCGCAGGCGCTCGGTCTTTCATTCCTAATGGCAATTCCCTCCTTTTTTGTTTACATAGCCCTTGTGGCATGGTGCATAACGGCTATTGGTATGTTTCACGCTATGGGTCGGGATTATTTGTTTGCACAAAAGCACAGCTGATAATTCAGCATAGTTTAAGTTGGCAGTTATTCTGGAGCCATTAAAAATGTCCATTACACAAAAAAAGGAAAAAAACGAACCGCCATTATTTTATAAAAACAATTGCGGATAAGCACAAAACCAAAAGTAATTTTGTAAATTTAAGGTCAGTTATAAACCGAAAAGGTATCTCTTCAACTCCTCCCAATACCTTTATGTTAGCTCGTTGCTTATAAACGAAGACAACTCTAGGTCAATAATTTGCAATGAAATGAAAGACTGAAAGTGCAATTTTAGGTAATAAACCTTAAAACAAAAAGTATGAATGCAAAGTTTTCAACTGTCATGACTTTACTCTTTTTTGTATTGGCTGTTTTTATAAGTTGTGAAAAGGTAAATACAGATTCTCCGTACATAGATGGATTGTCAATTGAGAATTATCCAACTATAGACGGTTCAACGTCAACATTGCCTTTAAATAGGGTTATCGCTTGCGAACTTTTAGGTCTAAATTATCAGTGGCAAGAGAACAAGGGTAGCTCGTCGGGTAGCACATGGAGTATTGAACCAAAAATAAAGGGCAGGATCAAACAAAAATTTGACAAACTTATACTCAGTTCACAAACGCACAACTCTTTTATAAACCTGATTGACAACAAGGTAGATATGGCATTTGCTGCCCGAAGTATGTCGCCCGACGAAAAAGAATACGCCACATCGAAAGGAGTAAATATAATCGAAACGTCAATTGCGCTCGATGCATTCATTTTTATTGTTAATCCTACTAATCCGGTTGAAGATTTGACAACTGAAAATATACAGGATATTTACACAGGAAAAAAAACAAATTGGACAGACTTTGGAATTGAAATATTCCCTAATAACCCCGAATATTCTGACATACATCCATTCGTAAGGAATCCAAATTCAGGAAGTCAGGAATTGATGGATTTGCTGATAATGAAAGATTTAGAATATATCGATCTTCCGATATATAAAGAGAATCTTATATTTACTATGGCAGGAATGCTCGATGCAATTGGGCGTAATCCGCTTGCAATAGGTTATACTGTATATTATTATAATAATTTTATTATCAGGCCGCATACCGACTATTTAAAAACTATTGCTATTGATGGGGTAAAGCCCACCGAACAGACTATTAGTAATCAGTTATACCCATATACCATAGAGGTTTACGCCGTTATCCGTTCTGATACAGATAAAACTTCAATGACATATAAAATTTACGAGTGGCTTCAAACAACAGTAGGAAAGCAATCCATTAGTAATAGCGGATATATACCTAATTAGGTGATGATTAGTAAGGGAATGAATACCTCACTTTGTCTTGCAAATGTAATAAAACATTAAAATTTAAATGATTTCGCAAGCGTTTCACCCTGTAGTCCCCAATGTTCTTATAAACTTCCCGTTACTTAAACGATATTATATTTCTGAGTTGGAGCTTTTGAAAGCGATAATTGAAGCTTTTTAAAAACAGTCCCTCCCGAAACGTTAAACGAATGATAGTTTTATGGAGAATGCTAAATTCCAATAAATGAGAGGGTTTAACTTGTTGTTTTAATTTAATCTAAAAATAAATTACTAAACTAACTGATTGAATGGGAAATAACATATATTTTCGGGTTGACTTCATTAAAGTTTTGTTGTATTTTATGCTGTCAAACGTTTAGCTTACATCTATATAACTTAACATGATTCCCTATGAGCCTACTCAATAAACTTATTTACTTTAGCAAAGAGGCCTCAGTAAGCCCCGACAAGCACGTGGTTACAACCGACACGCCCCGCGAATGGGAAAGTTTTTATCGTAACCGCTGGCAGTATGATAAGGTGGTGCGCTCAACGCACGGGGTTAACTGTACCGGTTCATGCTCGTGGAAAATTTTTGTGAAAAACGGGCTAGTAACGTGGGAACTTCAAAGTACCGACTATCCCGAAACCCGCCCCGACCTACCCAACCATGAACCTCGAGGATGCCCACGTGGTGCTAGTTACTCGTGGTACCTATATAGTGCAAATCGTGTAAAATATCCCATGATAAGGGGCACGCTTGCCAAGGCTTATCGTAAGGCAAAGGAGGTCCATAAGGACCCCGTGGTTGCTTGGGAAAGTATAATGGATAATGCCGAATCACGGAACGCATACATCCGTGAGCGTGGGCTCGGTGGACTTATTCGGCTTGAATGGGATGAAGCACAGGAGATAATTGCCGCAGCCAATATTTACACAACAAAAAAATATGGTCCCGACCGCCTAGCGGGCTTTACACCCATACCGGCCATGTCGATGGTTAGCTACTCATCGGGAACACGGTACCTAAGCTTGATGGGTGGAACGGTACTTAGTTTTTATGATTTTTATTGCGACTTACCTCCAGCATCGCCCCAAACATGGGGCGAACAAACCGACGTACCCGAGAGTGCCGATTGGTATAACTCATCATTTTTAATGATTTGGGGCTCCAATGTGCCCGTTACCCGTACGCCCGATGCACCGTTCTACACACAGGTGCGCTACAAAGGAACCAAAACCATCAACATATCTCCCGATTTTAACGAAGCGGCCAAATTTGCTGACCTTTGGATAAAACCCAAACAGGGTACCGATGCCGCTCTGGGAATGGCAATGGGGCACGTAATACTAAAAGAGTTTTATCTGGAAAAGAAAACACCCTATTTCGAGAGCTATGTAAGGCAATACACCGACCTTCCATTTTTGGTTAAGATAGAAAAAAAGAATAACCGATTTGTGGCAGGAAGGGTTGTAAGAGCCAGCGACTTAGATGCGAAAATGGCAAAGGTTGAGAATGCCGACTGGAAACCGGTGGTACTCGATGAAATTAGCAATGAGCTGGTTATTCCCAATGGAACCATCGGCTCTCGATGGGACAAGAGTAAAAAATGGAATTTAGAACCTGTGAATTCAGCAACAGGAGAGGAAATATCTTCGAAACTTTCTTTGGTAGAGGGGTATGATGAGATTGTTGATGTTGCTTTCCCCTATTTTGGTGGTGACGACTATAAGCACGAGCATTTTAGTGCCACCTTGCACGACGAGATTATTAACCGAAAAATACCGGTACGTAAATCACCCGATGGAACTTTTATGTACTGCACGGTATTCGATTTAACAGTTGCAAACTATGGTCTCTCGTTAGGGTTGGAAGGAGAACCGGCATCGCCCGATTATTCAGAGGATGCTCCGTATACACCCGCTTGGCAGGAGAAGATTACAGGTGTGCCGGCATCGCATATAATTTCTACTGCACGCCAGTTTGCCCAGAATGCCGAGAAAACGGAAGGTAAATCTATGATTATCATTGGTTGTGGGGTAAATCAGTGGTACCATACCGATATGATATACCGCAGCGCCATTAATATGTTGGTGTTTTGTGGTTGCATCGGAAAATCGGGTGGGGGCTGGTCGCACTACGTTGGACAAGAAAAATTGCGCCCGCAAACCGGTTGGATGCCACTTGCCTTTGGACTTGATTGGAACCGTCCGCCACGTCATATGAATGCTACTTCATACTTCTATATGCATACTAGTCAGTGGCGTTACGAAAAGGTGGGCGTATCGGAATTGATTTCACCATTGGCCGATAAGGAGGAGTGGAATAAAATGTCGGTAATTGATTGCAACGTGAAGGCCGAGCGAATGGGTTGGCTACCATCAAGCCCACAGCTAAACGATAATCCTATAAATCTTGCCAAACAAGCTACAGATGAGGGTAAAGACATTAAGACTTTTATCACTGAAAAACTGAAGAGTAAGGACCTAAGTATAGCTTCCGAAGACCCAGATAATCCAAAAAACTTCCCAAGGAATATGTTTATCTGGCGATCCAACCTTTTAGCCTCCAGCGCTAAAGGGATGGAGTATTTTATGAAACATTTGCTGGGCGCGCAAAATAGTGTGCTTGGAAACGATTTAAAGGTAAACGGACAGCAGCTGCCGCGTGAAGTGAAATGGCACGATAAGGCTCCAGAAGGGAAGTTGGATTTGCTGGTTACCCTCGATTTTAGAATGTCAACCTCAGCGTTGCACTCCGATATTATACTACCAGCCGCAACGTGGTACGAAAAGAACGACCTTAGTACCACCGATATGCACCCGTTTATTCATCCTTTCTCCAATGCGGTAGACCCGGCTTGGGAGTCTCGCACCGATTGGGATATATTTAAGGGATTGGCAAAAAAAGTCTCCGAACTTTCCCCTGGTCATCTCGGAAAAGAGAAGGATGTTGTGTTGCTACCCATGCAGCACGACTCACCAATGGAACTTTCGGAAACAGCCTATGCACAGGACTGGAAAGAAACAGACGTAGAATTGAAACCTGGCAAGAATATGCCCGACATTATTGAGGTAATTCGAGATTATCCCCAAACTTACGAACGGTTTACAACCCTGGGGCCACTAATGGAAAAACTGGGGAATGGCGGAAAGGGTATAAGCTGGGACACCCGCGATGAGGTGGAACTTTTAAAGAAGTTGAATAAAACATCCGAAAATATTGGCGAAACTAATGGGTTTGCTAAAATTGAAACCGATATTCAGGCATCGGAGATGATTTTAACGTTAGCCCCTGAAACCAATGGGAAGGTTGCCGTAAAGGCATGGAAAGCACTGGAAGAAATAACTGGGCGTAAACATACTCACTTGGCAGCTTCACGCGAAGATGAGCAGATTCGGTTTAAAGATTTGCTTCAACAACCCCGAAAAATTATCACTTCCCCTATTTGGAGTGGGGTTGAGTCTCATGAAGTTTCGTACAACGCAGGGTACACCAATGTGCATGAACTTATCCCTTGGCGTACCCTCACCGGTAGGCAATCGCTCTACCAAGATCATCCATGGATGATTGCCTTTGGCGAAAATTTGGTATGCTACAAGCCACCCATTGATACAAAATCGCTTAGGGGGATGATAGAGAAAATGGGCGATAAGGATGAATATATGATTATCAATATGATGACCCCGCATAACAAGTGGACTATCCATTCTACATGGTCGGATAACCTACTGATGCTTACCCTGGGGCGTGGAGGCCCTGTGGCATGGTTAAGCGAAGACGATGCAAAAACGTTGAATTTAAAGGACAACGATTGGGTTGAGGTATTTAACCAGAACGGCGCAACGGTAGTTCGACTGGTAGTATCGCAGCGAGTACCCAATGGAGCACTTATTATGTACCACAACCAGGAGCGGACAGTGAATATGCCTGTGAGCCAGGTTACTGGAAATAGGGGAGGTGTACATAATTCTGTTTCGCGACTTTGCCTAAAACCTACCCATATGATTGGGGGTTATGCACAGTTGAGCTATGGCCTTAACTATTACGGTACCATTGGTGCCAACCGCGATGAGTTTGTGATTATCCGAAAGCTCGACAAAGTTGAGTGGAAGGATGAACCCATAGAAGAATCTTAAACTATACTACCATGCAAATACGAGCACAAATAGCAATGGTTATGAATCTGGATAAGTGTATTGGCTGTCACACTTGTTCGGTAACCTGCAAAAACGTATGGACCTCACGCAAAGGCGTGGAGTACGTATGGTTTAATAATGTTGAAACCAAGCCCGGAATAGGTTATCCAGATGAGTGGGAGAACCAGGAACGTTGGAAGGGTGGGTGGAAACTTGATAAGAGTCGTCTCACACCCAAGATGGGCAGTAAGCTAGGCATTATGAAAAATATTTTTGCCAGTCCTACCATGCCTCTCATCGACGATTATTACGAGCCTTTCACATTTAACTACTCTATTTTACATAAGGGGTCCAAATTTAAAACCCCACCCACAGCCCGTCCGCACTCAATTATTAGCGGTAAGGTGATGGACAAAATAGAGAAAACGCCCAACTGGGAAGACGACCTTGGTGGTGAGTTTGTTAACCGAAGCAAGGATGTGAACTTTAAGGATGTTCCCAAGGATATTTATAGCGAGTTTGAAAATTCGTTTATTATGTATCTTCCACGCCTTTGCGAGCATTGCCTTAACCCTACGTGCGTGGCAGTTTGCCCATCGGGAGCCATATATAAGCGCGAGGAGGATGGTATTGTGCTCATTGACCAGGATCGTTGCCGTGGATGGCGACAATGCGTAAGCGGTTGCCCATACAAAAAGGTGTATTTTAACTGGAATACCCATAAATCGGAGAAGTGTACATTTTGTTATCCACGCATTGAGGCGGGTGAATCAACAATTTGTAGCGAGTCATGCGTGGGTAGGATACGATACATTGGTATGATGCTTTACGATGCCGATAAAATAAAATCAGTGGCTGCAACTGCCAATGAAACAGATTTATACGAGGAGCATTTGGGTCTTTTTCTCGACCCGCATGACCCTGAAGTTATAGCCGAGGCCCGAAAACAGGGTATTCCGCAAAGCGTGTTGGACGCAGCAGCAGCATCGCCCATTTACAAGATGGCTATTGACTGGAAGGTTGCTTTTCCGTTGCATCCCGAGTACCGTACTCTGCCAATGGTTTGGTATGTTCCTCCATTATCGCCAATTCAGGCAGCTGCCAACAGCCAGAAAATTGGTATGAACGGTATTCTTCCCGATGTGGATGATATGCGAATATCGCATAAATATTTGGCTAATCTTTTTACAGCAGGTGATGAGAAACCAATAAAAGAGGCGCTAAAACGTATGTTGGCCATGCGTGCTTTTATGCGAAGCAAAACGGTTGATAAGGAAGTTAATACGGAAGTTTTAGAGGGTACAGGTCTTACTCCAGAGCAAACAGAAAAGATGTACCACCTAATGGCCATTGCCAATTACGAGGATCGATTTGTTATTCCCACCAGCCATAGAGAGGAAGCTAAAAACGCTTATAATCTTCAGTCGGACGGTGGTTACCCAGATGATGAAGGTCCAGATTCAGAGAAGTTTAAAAATTTGTTTGGAGGTTTCTGATTATGATAAAAACCTATAAGATATTATCGCTTTTACTCTCTTACCCAAATCAGGAATTACAGGATTTTTTGGTTGAGGTAAAAAGAGAACTGCTGCAAGAGGGATTGCTTCCAATTGATAGGATAGAAGGTGTAGCAACATTTTGTGAAAATTTTTCAAGCACTGATATCACCGACTGGCAGGCAGAATATGTACAGCTGTTCGACTACTCAAGAAGTGTTTCACTGCATCTTTTTGAACACGTGCAGGGCGACTCAAGAGACAGAGGGCAGGCTATGGTTGATTTGATGGAGTTTTATAAGAAGAATGAAATGAAGTTGACTACCAACGAACTACCCGATTATATCCCCGCTTTTTTGGAGTTCCTTTCCACACTCTCAGTGGCAAAATCGGCCGAACTGCTGGGAGAAACTATTAACATTGTGGATAGAATTAATGTTGCCCTTAGCGAGAAAGATAACCCTTATAGCCATATTTTTCAGGCTATTATCTCTTTATCAGCAAAAAAACCAAATAAAGCCATTACCCACGAAATGATTAAGAATGAAAAACCAATGGATTTAGACGCTGAGTATGAAGAAGCACCAGTAACCTTTGGTGGGTGCAAGGGGTGTGATACGTCTATTTAATAAACATTTTAGAATCTTGAGCGCTTAAAACCTAAAATATACAACCATGGAGCACTATATCAATAACTTCTTGTTCACTTACCTGCCTCACATTGCCCTTGCAGTTATGGTTTTCGGACTTATAACTAGGCTTGTTATGGCCAATAAAACTATCCAGGCAGAATCTACCCAACTGCTATCCGACAGTAGGGTTAAGCTAGGTAGTAACCTATTTCATGTGGGCATTATTTTTGTATTCTTTGGGCATCTCACCCTGTTTATACCCGAAGAACTTTACCATTTAATAATGACCACAGAAACTAAGCGTTTAATAGCGCTTTCAATAGGCTCATTCTTTGGCACTATGGCTATTGTTGGAATGTGTATATTAGTTACAAGGCGTCTTTTTTCGCCTCGTATAAAGTATCAAAGCAGCCTTTCCGATCATCTTATCTTAATTCTGCTCTTGGTAGAGGCTGGTTTGGGCATAAGTTCTGTTCTTGGAACCGCAAACTCATCCATTGAGCAGTATGCGGCACTTGGCGAATGGGCTCAAGCAGTTGTTACCTTTCAGCCCAATGCGGGTGATTTGCTGGCAAGTCACACCATACAGTATAAAATGCATATTGTGACTGGGTTTTTTATTTTTATGATTTTCCCTTATACCAAGCTAGTGCATATGTTGGTGTACCCGTTTACCTATTTTTTTAGGTCGGGTTACCAGCTGGTACGAAAAAGAAAATAGGTTCTAGTTAATTATGGTATAAAAAAACCCGATTCGATGTTATTTAGATAAGGTTGCCAACTAGAAAAAATCATATATTCGTAGAACAAGCGAATGAACCCGTAGGATTCAAATGTTTATAGAAAAGAAATTAGCGTAAGGCATTCGACTTCAACGAGATCGAATAGCAGAGTGAAACGATAAATGCTATAAACATATAATCCTTTCGGAGTTATTAAGTAAAACAAACAATACGTAACAGCCAACCGTTTTAACAAAACGACATTGATTTCTATTTTGGTGTTTCGCCACGAAGTGGCAGCTTAATTAAGCCCAAGGCAACGCCTTGGGTAATAATACAGTAGTATAAATGTCGCCCTGTAAGGGCAGGTTAAAATGCCCCGTTTTTCTGGATTATAATAGGCTGGGATATGTTTTATTTACTCACTGTCTCAACCATACTAGCCTTTTGCTATTGGCTGTTAACTTTTAGCCTTTGGTGCTTCGCAAAGTACATTCGGGTAAGCAACTCGCAACATTAACCTGCCCTTACAGGGCGAAATACCACTATAATACAACGAACCCGGGGCGTTGCCTCGGGCTGCAATAAGTTGGGCTTTCAGCCCGATTAAGCATTTCTATTTTATTGTCGTTTAGTTAACAAGGTGTAATCTACTATTTTTTATTAACCGTACCCTTTGACTCAGGGTGTTGCTCAGGGTAACGTTTAGGCTGAACTAAGTCGACAGCCATAACTAAACGACATTAAATCCTGATTGGTTTAAAACCAATCAGGATTTTTGTATTTGTAGTGTTTAAGAAAGAACAACTTCTATATATCAATATCCCAGAAGCCTACGGCGCGTTCGAGTTCAACCAGAGCTACGTAACATTTATAAAGAGTTTCGTAGTATGATGTTTGTATCTCGTTGTAGGTTCTTTGGGCATTTAATACTTCGAGTAGTGAGTTTTCGCCTCGAGAATAGCTATAGGTTTTCCCATCCAGAACCATTTTGGCCTCTTCGAGAAGTCCTTTGTTGTAATTATCGAGCTGGCGAAGGAGTGATAGGTACTGATTATAGGCCTGCTTTACTTCGCTCTGAATTTGTATTTCAACCTGTTTAAATAGCAACTCACTTTGTTCGAGCTCGAATTGAACTATTTTAACCTCCGATTTGTTGAGGTTTGAGAACTTTAGAGGAATGGCAATTCCTGCAAAAACCTCAGTCCCTTCGGGCGAAAACCCACCCGATTTTACGTAAGAGTTGCTTGCCCCAATTTTTAGGTCGATGTCCATTACCCGTTCACGTTTGGTTAGCGTTAGGGCTTTTTGGCTATAGTTTATGTTTTCTTTAGCGGTTAACAAATCGGCACGATTATTCAATGCGTTTGTTAACAGGTCGGGAAGAGCAAATAAACGTTCAGGATTATCTAACTCCCCACTAGGCCAGAACAGAGAATCGGAACTTGTTTTCATAGAGAGTAAAAACAACGCATTTTCTCTTTCGGCATAACTTTGTATTAGCTCATTTTGAATAACCCTTGCCTCAATTTTACTTTGAGCGGCATCTATTGCCATAATACTCCCAAGGCTTAACCGAATACTATCAGCTGTTGAAAGCTCTTTCATCATTTGGTACGAACTCTGATTTACTTTGTATAGGTAGTTGTGTGCGATAGCAGTAAGGTAATCTATGGTAGCATCGGCTTGTAGGTTGCGCAAATAGTTGGCAAGCAAAGCGGTTGTTAATGCGCTTTCGCTTTTTGCTAAATTAATGCGGGCTTTGCGCTTCCCACCAAGCTCGAATGTTTTCGAGAGTTCGGTTGATAATGAGTAGTCATTTATTGAACGACCTTCTTTATTACCTGCCCAATCTAAAGCAATGGTAGGATCTTGAAAAATTCGGGCCGCTTCAACTCTGGCATTCGAAATGTTTACGTTAAATCTTTCAACAGCATACTCGAGATTGTTGTTGATAACGCGATTCATATAGTCTTTATAACTCAGTTCGATATGCAATGTTGTTGAATCAGCCTGAGCAATAGAACGAAACGGCACTATAAACAGTAAGGTGCAAGCTATGCACAGTACTAAAGCGTATTTTTTATTTATTGTATTATGCATCTTGTTGTTTCTCCTTTCCCCAGCGTTTTTCTATCATATAGTAGAGCGCGGGTAAAACGTAAAGTGAAATAATTGTGGCAATGAGCAAACCGTAAACAATTACAGTTGCCAAAGGTCGTTGCACGTCGGAGCCTATGGCTGTTGAAATAGAAGCAGGGAATAGACCTACAATGGCCACGGTTGCCGTCATAACGGCTGGGCGCAGCCGTTGGCGAGCGCCTGAAATTACGGCCTCTTTTAGTGCCATTCCTTGTTCTCTTAATCGGTTAATACGTGAAAAAATGATTACCCCATTTTGTATAGAAACACCAAACAGCGCAATAAAACCTACTGCCGACGAAACGTTGAGCGTCATTCCTCGAACGTTGAGGGCTAACATTCCGCCAAAAAGAGCTAACGGAATAATTCCCATTAAGGTTGCGGCTTGTCTAATACACCCAAAAGCTCCAAAAAGTAGCATAAACATAATGGCTAATGCCAGTGGGATTATGAGTGCTAATCGTGAGTATGCACGGTTTTGGTTTTCAAACTGCCCGCCCCATTCTATACTGTATTTTTCATGGTCGTACTGAACCTCCCTCTCTATCCTTGTTTTGGCTTCTTTTAGGAATGATGAAAGATCTATTCCCCTAAGATTAACGCTTAAGGTAACGTATCGCTTGTTCATTTCACGGGCAATGGTGCTCGCCCCTGTTGTTAGTTTTATATCGGCCACTTGTGATAACGGTATTTTTGCACCTGTAGATGAGGTAAGCATTAGGCTTCCAATTTTTTCGGGTGTATTCCGACTATCCTCCTCGTAACGGCAAGTAATATCATACACTTTATTCTCGATAAATATTTGCGAGATGGCTTTCCCTCCAATTGCCACTTCAATGAGCTCTGCAACATCAGAAACGTTAAGACCATACATCGCTATTTTATCCCTGTCGGCGTTTATAACTAGCTGAGGAGATGGTGGTTCTTGGTCTATTATAAGGTCTTCGGCTCCTGGAATTTTGGCAATAACCCGTAAAATATCTTCGGTAATTCGTCGAGCCTCCTTGGGGTCATTTCCAAATACCTTTACAGCTAAATCGCTATGCGAACCAGCCATCTGATCCATAACCATATCGATAATGGGTTGTGAAAATCCAACAGTGTAACCGGGTAGTTTTTCGATATCCCTTTTCAACTCTTCTATTAGGTCACTTTTCCTTTTCCCTCTTTTCCATTCGTCGTAGGGTCGTAATCCAATAGCACATTCAACATGCGATTTTGAAAAGGGCTCGGTTCCGGCGTCGTCTCGTCCGGTTTGAGTCATTGCGTAAGTAACTTCGTCGTACTTAATAATATGCTTTCGCAATGTGTCGTTCATTTCTTTTGCCTTTTCAAGGGTAATGCCTGGTGGCAGCTGAACTTGCAACCACAGTGAACCTTCGTCGAGATTGGGTAAGAAATCTTTTCCAACGCTGAACGATAAAACTACCGAAGAAATAACGATAACTGCCAGCGGAAGAAATATGGATTTAGGTTTATTTAGAATTCTTTCAGTATGCTCTGCAAATTTCTTCGTTATCTTCTCCATCCAACGGTTTTTGTAAACTTTTTGTGGTTTTCGGTAAATGGTGTACGATAAGCTAGGAATAAGGAATAGAGCAACAAGAAGAGCCCCCAGTAGTGCAAACCCGATGGTAAACGCCATGGGCGTAAATAGTTTCTTTTCAATTCTTTCGAAAGCAAAAAGAGGAAGGTAGGCCGTTATGATAATGATTGTTGAGAAAAACACGGGCTTTGCCATCTCATAGGTTCGGTCGATAATTGATTTTCGCTCCAGCTCTTCGGTGGGATTGTCTTCTCGTTTTTTGAGAATGTTCTCCATCATAATTATTGAGGCATCAACAATAATCCCAAAATCGATGGCACCAAGCGAAAGCAGGTTGGCGGGAATGTTGGTAAAATGCATCAATATAAATGCAATGAGAAGCGAGAGTGGAATGGTGATGGCAACGATAAGTGCACCTCGCCAGCTGCCAAGGAATATTATTAGCACTAATAGCACTAACATCATACCAAATAATAGGGTGTGCGAAACTGTATAGAGCGTTGTGTCAACTAGGGTGGTACGATCCATAAATGCGTGGATTTTAACCCCCTTTGGCAGCTCCTTACTGTTTAACTCCTCAACCTTCTTGTGGATTCCTTCTAAAACTTCTGATGGGTTTTGCCCTCTTAGCATCTGAACTATCCCTTCGATGCTTTCGCTATAGTTGCGGTCTTTATCGGTGTAGCCAATAACACCCTTGCGTTCGAGTGTACCATATTTTAGGGTCCCCAAATCACTTAGGAAGATGGGTAGCCCTTTTTCAGTTTTTACCACAATCTTGCCAAGGTCGTCCAGGTCACGAACCAATCCAACACCCCTTATAACGTAGCTCAACTCGCCACGGTCGAGCATACTTCCGCCAGCATTCGCATTGTTTTTCTCTATTTTCTCGGTAATATCAGAGAGCGATAAATCGTATTGCTCTAATTTTGTGGGGTTTAATTCAATTTGAAATTGCGTTGTAATGCCACCAAAGTTGCTTACATCGGCTACACCCGTAACCTGTTTTAGGCTAGGGATAATAACCCATTTGTTTAAATCGGTGAGCTCACGCAGGTCGTGGTTGTTGCTTTCAATTATGTACCGGTAAATTTCACCGGTGGGCGAAGTTAACGGGGCCAGTTCAGGAGCAGCGCCAAATGGCAGTTCAACATCATTGAGCCTTTCCTGAACACGTTGCCGAGCCCAATAATCGTCAACACCATCTTCAAAAACCAGTAGTATTGATGATATACCAAAAGTGTTTTCGCTCCGCATGGTTACCAAGCTGGGCATTCCGTTTAAAACTCGTTCAATGGGAATGGCAATTTGTTGTTCAATCTCTTCGGCAGCCAAGCCAGGCACTTGGGTAACAACCTGTACTGTAACGTCGGCAATATCGGGGTATGCATCAATGGCTAGCTGTGTCCACGAGTAGTACCCAAAACATCCGAGTAGAAGAAATAAGGACGCTACAATCCATCGATGATGTACGGATAGGCTAATAATTCTTTTCATACCCTACTAGTTGTTTTCGAGTAAATAGAACCCGCCATTAACAATAATTTCGTCATCGATATTTAATCCCGATTTTACAACCGCGCTATCGCCGTTTTCGGTTATAATTTCAATTTTTTGTTTGCGGAATTTTGTTTTTGATAGTTGAATAAACACGTAGCTTGCATCGTCCATCTGAAAAATTGCTTTTAGAGGAATAAGCTTCATATTCTCGATGTTGTGATAGAATTTTGTGGTCACATACATACCAGGTTTTATGGTTTTGTCGCTATTATCGCACTCAATTAGCACCTGTATCGAACGTGTTTCTTCATCAATTAGAGAGTTAACGTGAAATATTTTACCGTGGATAATTTTTTCGGGAAACGACATAAGTTTTATGTCCACTTTTGCTGTTTCATTAATATATCGAATATCTTTCTCTTTAACATGCGCCGACACCCATACCTTGCTGAGTTCGGCCACAGTTGCAATAGGTTCAGAGTCTTCTTTTAAGTACTGTCCTATTACAATGTTGTTTTCAACTACTCGTCCTTTAATTGGTGAGCGAACGATAAGGGGGTGACTCAAATCCAGATTTGCTGTATCAACCTGGAATACCTTTAGGCTTGCCAGCGCATTTTCAAAACTTTTCTTTTTTATGGCAAAATCCACTTCAGTCTCTTCAAAATCTCGTTGCACGCCCACACCTTTTGCCAATAAATCGCACTGTCGCTTCAAACTTTTACGTGCTAAGTCCATCTCTTCTTTTGCCTGATAGTACGTTTTCCCTGTTTCGTAATATTCTGGCGAGCTAATTTCAAAAATGGGGGTTCCGGCGCTTACCTCTTGGCCAAGCCGAACAAACGATTTGGTAATTCGTCCGGATAATGGTGCAGCAATGAGTGCGTAATTATTTGGAATTGCTTTTACGGTACCCGAAGTGGTTAGTTCAAAAGAGTAGGTGCTTAATTTTACTTTCTCCTTTTGAAGATTATTTAAAATAGGCGAGTTTTCCGATAAGGTAATAGTATCTCGGTTTGCAAAGGAACTAAGAGTTTTCTCAGTGTTATCATGCTGATTACAAGCTGCAAGCCCCAAAAAGGCAATACAAACTATTAGTAGTTTATTCATGAATTTGGATTTATATTTTTAAGATTTTTGGAGCATACGCTATTTAAATTGATAGCTAAGTTGAAGTAACCGCTTATGAGTATTCGCCTTCATCTGGGTAAATGAATGCGAAATTCAATATGCTAAACAGATTGAACTGGTAAAAGAGGTGCTTGCAAAAGACGAAGCGCTATATAGCGGAAGGGGGCGCCCTGAGGGGCAAAGACAAGATAAAAGGGAGTGGAATTAAAGAGTTTTCTGTGGTTTGTAAAATTACCTTGCGATAAATACATTTTAATGTGGAAGAAAAAAAGGTGGCAAATAAGATAGTTGTTGTGAAAACAGATAACAACTGTATAATAATTAGTCCCTTTGAAGTGTGCTGATGATTTACTGGTGTGCCGTTTGCAGCTTTTTTAAACGGATGTGAATGGAAAATAATTGATCCGTTCTCAATGTGATGCTCATGGTTAAAGAAAGTCACACTTCCATAGTATCCTATGAAGAGCAACAATAAAAAGCACCTTATTACTTTACTTAACCAAGGCATCAACTAAATTTAATTTTGGCAAAGATAGTTTTTATTGACTTTATAATTTGAATTGACGGATTAAAAATGGGCAGTAACCTGGCTATGTTGAAAGTTTCTAAGCCATTTGCGTTGTTTCGAATTGAAAAACATTCGTTTTTGTTTACTGGGTTACCTACTGTAATATTTTTTTATGGAGTAGATATAATGCTTTATGAGATGGGGTAGGCGGGTAAAATAATGCTTTAACGTCAGGAAAACACCGGGAAATGACTTTGCTCTTCTGGTTAGTGGTTCGTAGTCAGCACACTATAAGGATTTTAAAATTATACCATAATTCCTAAAATAGTTACATCGTCAGTCTGCTCATATTTAACTCCATCATAATCAGTCCAGCTGTCAAAAGTTTCTTCCAGAGCTTTACCCTGCTCTTTCATAGGTAAATTGGAGGTTTGAATAATTAGTTTTCTAAAGGCCTTGTGCATATTAAACTTTTTACCATTTGGTCCTCCAAACTGATCGGCGAAACCATCGGAAAACATGTATAATCTATCCCCCTTATTAAGCATAACTTCATGATTAGTAAACTCGTCCATAAATTTGTGAACACCTACAGGGAAAGGATTTGGTTTAATTTCTTCGATTGTTGGTTTAGCGTTGGCATTTACCGTATCTGTTCTAACAATCCAGAGCGGGCTATTGGCACCTGCCCAAAAGCACTGCTTGGTTTTGGTGTTTAGCGAAAGAACGCTCATATCCATGCCGTCGCGCTGCGAACTCCATTCTTCCTTTTGATTAAGAGCACCAATTACATAAGAACGAAGTTTGGTTAGTATCCTAGATGGTTTAGTAAAATCATCACTAAGTATAATCTCGTTCATAAATGAAATACCGAGCATACTCATAAATGCGCCGGGCACTCCATGCCCTGTACAATCAACAACAGAAAAAACTAACCATTCGTTTATGCGAGTAGCCCAGTAAAAATCGCCGCTCACCACATCCTTTGGTCTAAACATAATAAAGTAGGAATGAACGCCCCATGATCTATTTACGAATGTGGCATCAAGATCGGGGAGCATTGCCGACTGGATAAAATTAGCATAATGTATTGAGTCGTCAATCTTACTTTTCTGTTTTTCCAGCGTTTCTTTCTGGTTGATGGCGGTAAGGTAAAGTTTTTCTATTTTCTTTTTGGATGTCTCTAACTTATTCTGTCTATCGGCTAACTCATCAAGCTGGGATAAAATCTCTTCCTTTTGCTGGAATATTTCTTCATTTCGTTCGGCCAAAGCCCGATTTGCCCTACGTTTTTGTTTAAAGTACATTAACAAAACTAAAATGAATACTGAAAGGATTAAAATAATACCAATTGACATAAATATTAGGATCCGTTGATTAACGTTTCTCTTTTTAAAGTACTCCTTCTCTTTCGTCATGCTTTCGAGCTTCAGCAGATTTTTCTCCACCTCGTACTTTGTTGTCATTTGTGCTAGTGCAGTTGCTTTATCTTCCGAGAAAATTTCTTTTCGAATAGTTATTAGCTCGTTAGCATACTCCAGCGCTTTGCTTTTATTGCCTAACTCCTCATAAATCTCTTTAAGATACTCTGCCGATTCGCTAATGTAAGTTTTCGAAGATATGTTTTTTGCTATTTCGTGTGCATGTTGGGCGTTAGTGAGGGCTTTTATTAAGAATTGGTTTTTTTTGCTTTCGGTAATTGTTGAACTGGCAAGAAGAAGGTTAAGGGCTGCAATGTTCACATGCACGCTGGCGAGCCCTGTTTTGTTTCCGGTGCTCAAGTATACATCGAGTCCTTTCTGGAAATACTCTATTCCTTTCTCAAACTTTTCTTGTGAAGCATAAAGAATCGCGATGTTATTATATGCCTGTGCTACCCCATTTAAATCATGTAAGGATTGTTTTAAGCTAAGCGCTTTTTCGTAATTCTTAAGGGCTTGCTCATAATTATTCTTATACCAGTGTATAATTCCAATGTTGTTATAGCTATAAGAAAGGCCCCTTTTAATCGCTTCAACAGAATTTTCGTTAGGGTTAGCCAAAAGATCTTCAAATAGATCTCGCGATAGAATGTGATACTCCATAGCCTTATCGTATGACTCCATCTCCTTAAGTACACTCCCTATATTGTTGTAGCAATCGGCAATGCCAATAGTATTATTACTGGAGTTGAAGTGCTCCAACGCTTTATAGTAATGTTCCAGGGCAGAATCGAAACTCCCCATATTAAAGTAAACATTTCCTACGTTCTGGTAACACCTTGATACGCCAACGGCATTGTTAATTGAACTATAAATTTCCAGCGCTCTGAGGTAGGTTTCTATTGATTTTGAATACTCCGATACTTCTCGAAAATGCAAACCTGTGCTTCTTAATGAATCGGCATAGTTTAAAGCGAACCCAGGGCTTACCTGTTTCATTGATTCAACAATACTATCGGCTTTACCTAAAAACAGTATGGCAGAGTCTGGTTTTGTAGCAATCAACTGCTTTGCAACGCTAACCATAACTATTGCCCGAGCAGAGTCTGATTTTGCCTCGCGATATGTATTCCATAAGGAATCAATTTTGGTGTGTTGACCAAAAGAAGCAGCACTAACGAAAAGCATTAAAAAGCTTAGCAGGAGGGATAGTTGATAGTTTACCTTCATTTTAGATAGGTTTGGCTATTGTCTGAAAATTTACAATTCAGTATACAAAGATAATTTTTTTGTTTGCTATTCAAACTAAAGAGTTGAACTCCGACTATGTAATTTTACTTTAAACTGTTTAAATGAAAAAATGTAATTCTGTTTTTGATTATAATAAAATGCCCTGACTTTGGCTTACAGGAATTGTGTAAGCCTAAATCAGGGCAAAAGTTTCACTAAAAGAGGAGTTCTATTTCTTTAATTTCTTTGCAACAATTTCTGCCGCTTTAATTAGCGGGTAAGCAGCTGGTGAGCCAGTAAGCAATGGATGGGTACCAATTTGTGCTGTGAGTAACGTTTTAATGTTTGTGTGACTTTGAATTAGAAAGCCGATGGTGTTTGTTAGTTCACCAACGCTGGAGCCACCATAAACCTCGCCACCTATAATCATACCGCAGTCGGCAGCCACAATTAATTTTACGGTTTGTGGGTGCATTCCTTCCAGTGTTCCGGGGTGCTTATCCATACCAGTAAAGCTTCCAACCACAACGCTAAAGCTCTCTTCTATGGCTTTCGACTCGATAACACCAGCTGTACCTAGAGCGGTATCGCCAATCGCAGTATCGTAAATCGCAATTGTGCCGCTAAACGATTTACAGGGGCTTAGCTCATATAAGCTCATACCAGCAACCCTTGCTTCGGCACATGCTGTTGAGGCAAGCATGGTAGCGTTTAGTTTTCGGGTAAGGAAATCTCTTTTTTCTGCGCAATCGCCAACGGCAAAAATATCTTTTGAGCAGTTTTCAACCCGCATATATTCGCACGTTTTGATAAAACCGTACTTATTTAGCTCAATACCCGATTCCTCTGCCAATTTAGTATTCGGAACATACCCTACGGATAGTATAACTGCATCGGCATCAAGCTCTTCGCCCGAAGTTAGTATTACTTTTGATACCTTTCCATCCTTGCCAATTATCTCTTTTACGCCATTGTTTGTAATTACTTTTACGCCACGCGATATAAGCAACTCTTCGGCTTTATCGGCAAATTCTTTGTCGAAAGCCTTGCTAAGAATAAATGGTTCAACTTCTACCAATGTAACATCCCAGCCTGCTTTGTTCATCTCGTCGGACATCTCAACACCAATAAATCCGGCGCCAATGGTAACAACCTTTTTTAAAGGTTTTAGCTTGGCCTGCATCTCATCGAGATAAATTTTGTTTTTAGGAATAATAAATACGTTCTCTAAATTACCACCCTTAAGCCATTTGGGTACCGTGGGTATTGATCCGGTTGCAAAAATTAATTTCTCGAAGTAAAGTTTCTCCCCATTCGATAGGTTGCAGGTTTTGTTCTCAATATCAACACCAGTTACTTCAGCAATCTTTATTTCAACTCCCACGTCAGTCAACATCTTGTCGGGCAAGATATTTTTATCGCTTGTATGCAACGAGCCAAATATGTATGGGATACCGCAAGGAACCAATACTTTTTCTTCCTGTCTTACCACTACTACCGATTTGTCAGGATAGTTTGACTTTGCGGTTATTGCAGCCTGAAGCCCAGATGCGCCACCGCCAATAATTAGAACGTTAGTTTTTTCCATAATCTCTCAAAAGTTGTTATTTGTTTAACAGTGATGCGATAAAACTACCGTAAAAATTATATTAAAACAAAAAAATAGTCCTGTATTTCAATACGTAACGAGTGTTAATAGCATAATTTGATATCGTATAACACATCTAATAATCAGTATATCTATACTTTAGCATATGTGTTTTTTTTAAACTTTTACGCATTCTTTTTTTTTGCTTCCCAATCAATTATTTTTGTTTTTCGAGAATTTCCCCACATATACCCGCCAATTTTGCCTGAGGTTTGAATAACCCTGTGGCAGGGCACAATAAATGCAATAGGATTTTTCCCGATGGCACTACCCACAGCTCTTGATGCACTGGGATTCTCTACCTCTTTTGCAACCTCACCATAAGTAGATAGGTAACCCATTGGTATTTTTAGTAGAATTTCCCAAACCTTTAGCTGAAAGGGGGTGCCGCTTAAATGCAACTTTACCTCCTTGGCTCTTAAGTTAGGCTGAAAAACTAGTAAAGCATTTTGCTGAATTTCATTAGCTGTATTACTGTAATGCGCATTCGGAAATCGACTTGCTAGGGCTGTAAATGCTTTCTCTTCATCCTCAATAAACGCAAGGTAGCAAATACCTTTTTGCGTAGAAGCAATAATAATTTTGCCAAATGGGCTCTCAGTAAAGCTGTAGCTAATAGAAAGGTTTTCGCCACCATTTTTAGCCTCATCAGGAGTTATTGGTTCAATAGTGATAGCGGGTTTGTGTAAACGACTTGTTTCTGATAGCCCTTTTTTGCTGGCTTGGTCAAATAACGTGGGCTGTGTGCTTTTTATTAATTGCATAGTATAATGAGTGCTTTGGTGCTGAGAAGATGATTATGATTCAGACCTATTGTAAATTATTCAGTTATTCGCTTAAAGTTTTACAAAACAAAGGTATGTTGCTTTTGAAGATGATAAAATCCGATGCATCCAAAATATTTTTTCAAAGTTCTTAATTTTTTCACCTATAATACCCTCCCAATTTTTTTTGCAACTGCGTAAACCTATTTTGATGACATTTGAAAAGTACGAGCAAAAACGTATCAGAATAATCATATAACATTGTAACTTTGTGCTATGGTACTAAAAATAGCATTAGTATTTTCGGCAGCGGTTCAGTTTGTGGCCTTTATTATTACCATTAGCTTAATCCCAAAAACCAAGTTTAGTGTTGCTTGGATAAGTATTTCCATTGGTTTCTTTTTGATGGCAATACGCAGATTGATAGAGGCATACAGTTTTATTGACAATGCACCTATTGATAATGCAACAATGTTAAACAGCTGGATAGGGGTGGTGATTTCTTTAGCAATGCTGCTATCCTCAATTTATATTCGTAAAATTTTTAAGGTGCTTAATAGTATTCATCAATTTAGAAAAGAGAGTGAAGCCAAATTGCTTACGGCCATAATATCAACCGAGGAAAGGGAGCGAAAACACTTTTCAAAGGAGCTACATGATGGATTAGGCCCTGTGCTTTCATCTGCAAAAATGACAATTTCAGCCATAAGTAAGGATAGCATTGAAGTAAAAAATGTGCAGCTGCTCGAAAAAGTTGAGAGGTTGGTTGATAATGCCATTGTAACAACTAAAGAAATATCGAACCATCTAACTCCTCATCTACTAGAGCGTTACGGGCTTAAAAAAGCCATAGAAACCTTTATCAGGAATACCACGGTAGCGGAATCCGTCAAAATAAATATATCTTCGAATATTAAAAAGCAACGCTATAAAGAAAATATTGAGGTTATGCTGTTTCGAATATGTTGCGAGCTGATAAATAATACGCAAAAACATGCATTTGCCACTAAAATTTCAATATCGCTTACCGATAGCAATAGTACGCTTGAGCTAAAGTATGAAGACAATGGCGTAGGCTTTGACAGTAGGTATGAAAAATATGGAATGGGGTTAACTAATATAGTTTCAAGAGTGAAATCGATAAACGGTTCAATTGAGCTGTTTAGCTCCCCTCGAAATGGGTTTTATGCGTGTGTTATGCTTCCTTTATGAGAAAAGATTTAAAAATATTTATTGTCGATGATCATTCACTCTTTCGTGAAGGGTTAAAGTTTCTATTGGGCAGCAGCGAGTTTGTTTCCGAAATTATGGAGGCTGAAAACGGAAATGTTTTCCTCGAAAACGTTGAAGCTTTTAAACCCGATGTGGTACTAATGGATATAGAAATGCCCGAGATGAACGGAATTGAAGCGACCAAGGAAGCATTAAAACTTATGCCCGACGCTAAAATCATAGCGCTTTCGATGTACTCCGATGAGAATTTTTATACCGAAATGATTGAAGCTGGGGCTAAAGGTTTCCTAGTTAAAAACTCGTTATTTGCCGATGTTGAAACCGCAATAGTTGAGGTGTTTAATGGCCGAAACTATTTCTCTCCCGAAATCCTTTCATCAATAGTTACAAGTTTAAAACGAAAACCCGAACAGCCCGAAAGTAGTGACCTCACAAAGCGTGAGCTCGAAGTGCTAATTTATATCTGCATGGGCCTGTCGAACTTGGAGATTGCAGACCAGCTATTTATTAGCAAAAGAACGGTTGATAAGCACAGGGAAAATATTCTCTTCAAAACTCAATCGAAAAACACTGCAGAACTGGTGGTTTACGCCATTAAGAATGGTTTTTTTGAGGTTTAATTCTATCCGTTCCCTCACCTTCAATATACGTTTTTTAACGTAGGGCTAAGTTAAACTACGCAAGTAAAGAATGCGGTATTAAGCTGTTTTTTTTAGCCTATTATTTTCTGAAATTCGTCCTGTAAATAAAAAGTACAGGATATTCTATCTGTATTTTTCTAACCAATAAAACTAGATAGATGAAACGGATTAAGATTATCGCCCTAGCGCTCATTGCAGCTATTTTAGCATCCTCGTGTGCATCCAAATCAAGTAAAGAGAACACAGTTAGTATTTCGGGTGCTTTCGCCATTTATCCGCTAGTTGTTAAATGGGCCGAGGAGTACAAAAAGGAGCATCCTACGGTGCGGTTTAATATTTCGGGCGGTGGAGCAGGTAAGGGTATGGCCGATGCTTTGGCTGGTGCCGTTGACCTTGGTATGTTCTCAAGAGAAATTACTCAGGTTGAAAAGGATCAAGGGGTCTGGTGGGTCGGTCTTACTGTTGATGCTGTAGTGCCAACCATAAGCAGTAAAAATCCTTTCCTCGACTCGCTCAAAAAACGGGGACTTACCCGCAGTGAGTTTAAGGCTATTTTTATAGATAAAACTATCGTTACGTGGAATCAACTTTTAGGAGGCGCAAACAATGATGAAATCTCTGTATATACCCGTTCCGATGCTTGTGGTGCTGCCGGGACATGGGCTTTGTACCTTGGCGGAAAGCAAGAAAACCTTAATGGCATAGGTATCTTTGGCGACCCTGGGTTATCCGAGACCGTAGGCAAGGATCCCTTGGGAATTGCTTACAACAATACCATTTTTGCCTATAATTTAAAAACAGGACGAAAGTTGGAGGGTATTGAGATTATCCCAATTGATATTAATGAGAATGGTAAAATAGATCTCGAAGAAAATTTTTACGATTCGTTTAACAGTATCCTACAAGCCATTGGTAGTGGCGTTTACCCTGCACCTCCTGCACGCGAACTGTATTTTGTAGCCAACGGAAAACCACAAAAAGAGGCTGTGCTAAACTTTATTGAGTGGACCCTTACAAAAGGGCAGGGTTATGTAAAAGCTGCTGGTTATGTGCCAATTGACCAATCGAAAATTGATAGCTACCTGGCTAAACTAAAAGTTCAGTAGCACACAATGTTGTACCGTCGAAAAGTTATTGATAGGGTTTCTACTATTTGGATGATTGTTTCCATTTCAATCATTGTGCTATTGCCAGTTATAATTGGGATAGGTTTATACATAAAGGCAAGTCCGCTACTAGAAATTAAATCATTGGGCCAGCTGCTCGGTTCAACCATATGGTTGCCAAACGAGAAAGAATTTGGATTCTTGCCCTTTATCCTTGGCTCGTTGTATGTTACCCTAATTTCATTCTGTTTAGCGGTACCAGTGTGCTTGCTTTCAGCAATATACTTAACCCAGTTCGCACCAAAACAATTTATGAACTTTATGCACCCTGTTATAGATATTTTAGCAGGGTTGCCCTCTGTTATTTATGGTGTATGGGGCGTAATTGTTATTGTTCCCTTTATTTCAAACCATGTAGCCCCGTTTTTTGGGGTAAAAAGTTCGGGTTACACCATACTGGCTGGCGGTATTGTTTTGGCAATTATGTGCATTCCGTATATTCTAAATATGCTAATAGAGGTTTTTAATACCATACCCACAGGGTTAAAAGAAGCATCGCTCTCGTTGGGGGCAACCTTTTGGGAAATGGTAAAGCATGTTGTTATCCGAAGGGGTGGAGCTGGCATAATATCCGCTTTTGGTTTGGGTATTGCCAAAGCCTTTGGCGAAACCATGGCGGTTATGATGGTGGTAGGCAATATGGTGCAAATTAAGTTCAGCCTTTTTGATGCGGGTTATCCGCTCCCCGCACTTATTGCTAACAATTACGGCGAAATGCTATCAATTCCAATGTACGATTCGGCGCTTATGTTTGCTGCCCTTCTGCTGTTTGTTATTATTCTGCTTATAAATCTGATTTTCAGATACTTCATTTACAAAACAAAGAGTAATGAATAGACGAAAGATTATTGAGGAGAAGGTATTCAGAATATTGTCGGCCATAGCCACCTATTCGCTCGTTGCCACTTTAGCCTTTATTATTATCCTTATTTTTGTTAAGGGCTTTAATGCTTTATCATGGGATATGGTTCTAAAAACGCCCAAGGGCGGTTACTACTATGGTGGCGAAGGGGGTGTGCTGAACGCCATTGTGGGTTCACTATATATTTCAATTGGGGCAACCCTTATTGCAGCATTAATCGGCATTCCCGCTGCCCTGTATATTAACGTGCATTTAGCAAGGTACAAACGAACACAAAATGCCATACGCTATATTCTTGATGCCTTGTGGGGTGTGCCGTCCATTGTTTACGGGGCTTTTGGCTTTGCGCTAATGCTTTTTATGGGGATGAATGCCTCATTGCTTGCAGGGATAATTACGGTTGCACTACTTATTTTACCCATTGTAGTTAGAACTTTTGATGAGGTGCTATGCACTATCCCTAAAGGGCTACACGAAGCCACGCTGGCACTCGGTTCAACCCGCGCGGAAATGGCGTTTAAAATTATTTTTAAACAAGGTTTCCCAGGATTAATAACAGCTTTGCTCTTAGCCTTTGGTAGGGGAATTGGCGATGCGGCTTCGGTACTGTTTACCGCAGGGTACACCGACCTTATTCCCACAAACCTCGATGAGCCCGCTGCCACATTGCCCTTAGCTATTTTCTTTCAGCTTAGCTCGCCCATTCCCGAGGTTAGGGAGCGGGCTTTTGCAGCAGCGGCCATACTAACCATTATCATTTTGATAATCAGCTTAATTGCCCGTTTTTTATCTAAAATGCATTCAAAAACAAACCTAAAATAAGCTTGCCATGTACCCGCTAAAAGAGGAAATGATAATACACGATAAAACGATGGATGTAATTAATAATGAGATTGATGTCGATTCTATCTTGCAAATTAGCAACCTAAACGTGTACGCAGGAGACCATCATATTTTAAAAAATGTGAACCTAAAAATCCCCAAAAACAAGATAACTGTGCTGTTGGGCCCATCGGGTTGCGGCAAAACTACCCTGCTAAAATGTATGAATAGGCTAACCGATATCTATAAAGAGCTCGTTGTTACTGGTCATATCTACATTGATAATGATGACATTCTGAATACCAGCAAAAATGTGTCGACTATTAGGCAAAAAATGGGTTTGCTAGGGCAGCGTCCCTACCCATTGCCAATGTCGATATATAAAAATGTGGCTTACGGCATTAAATTAAAAGGCGTGAGGGATAAAAAGTTGGTAGATTATAACGTAGAAAAACACCTAAAAGAGGTGGGGTTATGGGATGAGGTAAAGGGCCGACTTCATGATACCCCCGATAGCCTTTCCATTGGGCAGCAGCAGCGGCTATGCCTTGCCCGCGGACTTGCTGTAAAACCACGAATGATACTGGCCGATGAACCCACCTCGGCGCTGGACCCCATTTCGAGTAAAATAATTGAGAATCTTTTTAAAGACCTTAAACAGCACTATACCATTGTGCTTGTAACCCACGTGTTACGACAGGCGGTGCGGTTGGCCGATAATGTTGTTTTTATGTACAATGGCGAAATTGTTGAGCAAGGTGCACCAGATAAGCTGTTTAAAAACCCGCAAACCAGCACACTTAAAGCCTATATGGTTGATGGGAATTAATAAAACTTGATAGTTCTCAACTAAAAAAACAATAATTGGAATTCAGACTAATCAGGATCGTTCTCTGTTTCAGTATCCCTTTTTGCATCCTCTGTTAAATACATCGTTTTGCACGAAGGACAAACCAAAGTGTATGCATAATAGTAGGATTGGTCGGGTTTAATTTTCTTTGTTTTGGCTCTAACCTTTTTCACAACAGGCTCGCCACATTTTCTGCATTTATCGCCTTCTTTCTCAACTTTTATCTTTTTTAAACCAAATGAAGTATTGCCCTGAGTGTTTTTGTTGCTATTTTCTTCTTTTGGTTCGTAGCCAGTATCTTCTATAAATTCGTTTGAATTAATTCCCTTGGTAGCTAGGGCGTCGCACCTCTCATTTTCAGGATGCCCAGAGTGTCCTTTAACCCAGCTGAATTTAACATTGTGCTTGGCAACAATATTTAGTAATCTATCCCATAAATCGCTATTTATCGCTTTGGTATCCTTCGTTCTATTCCATCCGTTTTTTTTCCATTTCTCTGCCCAGCCTTTTGTTATTCCGTCAATTACATATTTTGAGTCGGTATAAATTTGAACATTCGATTTAGTTTTTAATTGTTCAAGCCCAAAAATTACACCCATTAGCTCCATTCGGTTATTGGTTGTTAGCTTATATCCTTGGAAAAACTCTTTCCTTTGCCCTTTATAAGATAAAATAACACCATAACCACCCTTGCCCGGGTTTGGTTCGGCTCCACCATCTGAATAGAGCTCAATGTTGGGAATATCTGTCCATGTTTTCATAGTGTGTTGCAAATCTGGTAATGCGCATGCCTAGTGGCTGTTAAATCCCGCTTCAGGATTTTTTTCTCCAAATTTTTCTGTTAAAACAGGCATTATCTCATCCTTACTATTCCCTCTTTTCTCTAAGGTTTTAATAAGACTATAGGCTTTAAAAAGAGAGGATTGGGCTATCTCTGAAGAGAAATGGCCAATGCCCTGATTCCAAATAATTAGGGCAAAAACCTCGTCTAGCTGCTCAACTGTTATACCTAAATAGTATGCCTTGATAAGCTCGCGTGTCGACTGCCTTATTCTACCTGCACCCACAGCATTTGATAAGGATAAAAGAAGTTTTGTTTTTAACTCAATGGCTGGGTTTTCCTTATCCCATATGTTACTCCAAAAGTTAACCGTAAGTTCTGCAATTTTGGGGTCAATCTCGGCATACCGAGGGATAACAATGGGCTTCAAGGGTATTTCCTTATCATCGGCATCAATTACTTCTTTTCTGTAAAAATACGATACGAATAATCCCTCCGCCTTTTTTTCGGTATGATACTCAAAACCAAGGTTCCTCATTGTATTGTATAGGGGTATGGGTTCAAAGTTTTGCACTATTGCAATCCCTTCCTCTTTGGGAATTCCTTTTGCTTTTTTTATAATTGCTAAAAGAAAATTTCCTTTCAAGGAACGTACGTCGAATTCAACAAATTTCTCTTTGTTTTTTAACCAATCTTTGCTCATATGTTTTTTTTGCAATTTACGAAGCATTTCACATTTTTTGCGATTTTAAATACGAATATATGCTATGCGGTTACAATATGCATTCGCAGCCTACAAGAAATACGCCGACTCAGGCTCAGCCTGAAGCGAACGGAGTGCTTGGTTATACGTATTTTTGCTAAAAAACTGTGTAAATACACTAAGTTTGTTCATTATTTTGCAAATTTACAGCATGCTGACTATCTTCAAATTCCCAATTCTTTCCAGCATTCATTCATATTTTTAGCCAATGAAAATACTAATTATTGAGGACGAGAAAGAGCTGCGAGAAACCCTGGTTGAATCGCTCGAAAAAGAGTTGTATGTGGTGGAAACGGCAGCTACCTTTGATAGTGCCGACGAAAAAATATCAATGTACGATTACGATTGCATTTTGCTTGATATTATGCTACCCGATGGAAACGGGCTAAACCTTCTAACAAAATTGAAGGAGCTTGGCAAATCCGAAAACGTAATCATCATCTCAGCCAAAAACTCTTTAGATGATAAGGTTGGCGGCTTGGCATTGGGGGCCGACGATTATTTAACCAAACCCTTTCATATTGCCGAACTTAACGCCCGAATAAAAGCGGTATTTCGCAGAAAAATTTTAGATGGTAAAAATAGTATTCACCTTGGGAATATTGCGCTAGATCTTGATGAGAGATTATTCAGGGTTGATGATACTATTATACACCTAAACCGTAAAGAGTTCGATATTTTAAAGTATTTTCTGCTTAATAAAAATCGACTTGTTCGTAAAACTGTGCTGGCCGAACATATTTGGGGCGACAACATTGATGAGGCTGATAACTTTGATTTTATTTACTATCAGATAAAAAATTTACGAAAAAAACTTCACGAATCCAATGCAACCATAACCCTTGAGTCAGTTTATGGCGTTGGTTATAAACTAGTTGAATTATGAAACTCCTAAATAGGTCCCTTGCATATCTATCCCTGGCATTCCTGCTTATTATAGGGGTGTGGTCGGTTGTTTTTTACTACAATTTAAAAGATGAAATTAGGGATAGCATTGATGATGGTTTAGACAATAACAGGATACTGATCATTAATAAGATCCAGTCGGACTCAACGCTGCTTTTTCAGCAAGAATTTGGCGGGAATAATTTTAAAATTAGGCCAGTTTCAAAGCGCGGTGCGCTGCAATTTACCGATATTTATAAGGATACTTTAATGTATAGGGTAAACGAGGACGATTTAGAACCGGTGCGTATTCTGCATAGTGCGTTTGAATTTAGGGGGAGGTTCTTCAGCCTATCGGTTATTTCGTCGTTGGTTGAGGAGGACGACCTAGTAGAGGATGCTTTTTGGAGCGTAGTTTGGCTGTTTGTGATACTGATTTTTACCATTGCAGTTGTAAATAATGTTGTTTTACGCAGGGTATGGAACCCATTTTACGATATACTTAACCAGCTAAAAGCCTATAGGTTAAGCCATGAAAGTTCTACAATAGATGTATCAACCAATATTAAGGAGTTTTCCGAGCTGCAAAAGGCTTCGAATGCCTTAATTGAGCATTCGAAAGAAACGTATCTTTCGCAAAAACAGTTTATCGAGAATGCCTCGCACGAGCTGCAAACGCCGCTGGCAATCATTATTAATAAGTTAGAACTATTATTGGAGTCCGACAATCTCAATAATTCGGATGCCAACGCAATTGCCAATGTTGTGACCATGGCCGAAAAGCTATCGAAGCTTAATAAGTCTCTGCTACTTCTTGCAAAAATTGAAAACAGGCAGTTTCCGAATCAGGAGCTAGTTTGCATTAATAGCATTGGTATAGAGTATAAATCGAACTTTCAGGAATTTACCAATTTTAAAGAGATTCAGATAACTATTGAAGAAGTAGCGAAGCTAGAAGTGAAAATGGATTCGTTTTTAGCCGAAATGCTTATCTCTAATTTATTAAAAAATGCCATTGTCCATAATACGAAGGGTGGAACCATTCGTCTTCAATTTACAGCTGAAGAGTTGACTATTTGTAATACGGGGAGTGGGGTTGCCCTAAATCCGAAAACCATGTTCAATAGGTTTCAGAAGGATGCTGCCAAAAACGATAGCACAGGCCTTGGGCTGGCTATTTGCAAGGTAATTTGCGATAGCTACAGCATTGGTATCGACTATGAATTTAGCGATAATCAGCACTGTTTTACCGTAAATTTTAACCCCAATTATTCTTCCGAATAATTGCTGTCTCTGACAGCGACTAAGCCTCACAACCAATTTTGTTGCCCAAAATTGGGCTCGACTATGTCGGGGTAACCCACATTTGCATTCATCTTTAATTAATTTGATGAATAATGTGGGTTGAAAATATTCTCTCGGGTAGTTAAATTCCAACTTCTTTCCAGATTTGCACCCTACATTTGTGTTATAAACTCACTTAAAAAACACAAAGATGAAAAAAACTGCAATTCAACTAGTCGCCATAATCGTTTTAGCAACAGGTTATGTTAGTGCTCAGGATATACCGCAAAGCAAGGTTCCTTCGGTTATTGTAAACAGCTTTATAAAAGAGTTTCCAAAAGCAAGGGACGTAGAATGGGAACTTAAAGGAAACGAGTACAATGTTGAGTTTGAAATAGGGTTTTTAACAGATTTTGAGGCTTGGTTTACTGCATCGGGCAGCTTAATTCGTTACACCGAAAAAATATCGAGTAGCAAACTACCTAAAGCAGTTAAGGATGCAATAAAAACCGATTTTGACAAATACCGCATTGATGAGGCTAAGAAGATTACCGAAAATAACGTGGTAACATACAGAGTTGAACTTGAAAAACGGGATCATGAGGTTAACCTTGTTTTCTCTGAAGATGGAATCATAATTAAAAACAAAAACCAATAAAAATTACAACCATGAAAAATCTAATTAGAACAACTCTAGTTATGCTTACGTTACTTGCAACAATGAGTAGTTGTGAAAAAGAAGAACTAATTTCTACTGCAAAATTACCGGTCGAGATATCGGATTATATCTCAACACACTTCCCAAACAACGCAATAGTTCAAAGTGTTTTGGATCAGGAAGGCCTTACAAAAACCTACGAAATATTTCTAGAGGGGAACTTTACCTTGGAATTCAATAGTAAATATGAGATTGTTGATATTGATGGAGTTACGAAGTTACCAGACACGGTTATACCCCAACCCATACTGGATTATGTTGCGCAAAATTATCCCGATAATTTTATCATCGGCTGGGAATTGGAACGCACTTACCAACAGGTTGAACTAAACAGTACGGTTGAACTTGAATTTAAAATGGACGGTACCTTTATACGAATTGATATTGACTAGGGCAGTGGGCTAACAAGTATTGAACCACATATAACTGATGATAAAACATTGCGCTACATGCGCAATGTTTTTTTTGTTCCCAGTTTCCTACAGAATAAATTTTCTGATGGTAGGGTATAGGCAGGTGGTTTTATTCTTCAATATTACGAATCTAACTCGAGAGGGAGGTAACTCATTGTTTGATAACAGATAAGCAATAAAATTAAAATATGCAGGCGCAGCCAGCAGGTAATAAACAAGTTTAGTTTGAGACTTAACCACACTGTAGAATTTAAAATACTCTAAGAAGGTGTGAATCGTGTAACTTTTAGATGGAATTATGTAATATAAATAGGTACATAAAGACGTTAATTTGTAATTATAATTAAACGAATATTAAAACACAAAACATGAAAAAAACTTTTGCATTGCTAATTTTAGCAATTGTTGTTGGTTCAGGCTTCCTTTTTCAATCATGTAAAAAAGAAGTAACAGAAACAAACATGGTTATTAGAAATTGGAGTTTGGTATCAAAAACTGTATTGGGAGTGAGTGTTATGACCGATTGCGACAAGGATTCACAGTGGAATTTTAAAGCCGATGGAACTTATGTTATTAAAGATGCCTGTAATTCAACAAAAACAGGTACTTGGGTTTTAGCAAAGGATGGAAAAACTTTAACTCTTGATGATGTTACTGCATATAAGGTTGTTGATAACACTATTCTTAAACTCATAATAGAAATGCAGGTAGGTGATTTAGGACTAGTACGTTGGTCTTTTAATTAAAAAACAAAAAAGACTATATTTTAAATTGCAAAAAATGATGAGTAACGAGGGCAGAACCTTCGTTACTTTTTCTTTTTTAATTTTTACTCATTGTGGGAGAATAAAGTTTACATCCACACTATTCTTAGCCTAAAATTATGCAGTTAGAAACTATAAAGGGTTAATGAAATTGAATCCGAAGATTGTTTAAAAAGTGGGAATGATGTAACAAATGCATTTAATTATATAACACAAAACAGCCTGTATCGACACATCTTTGTATAGTGAAATGTTTCACACCTAATATATTACATTATGAATATAATAATTAAAAAATCAATTGTCATCTTAGGATTAGTCGCTTTTGCAACTGCCCTTACTTTGCTAGGTGGTTGTAAATCGGCCAACGAAAACAATAGGGCAGCAAAGGTAGATAAAGCTGCTGAAAACCTTATTGAAGCCAGACAAAACTATATTGAAGAGTACGAAGCCTTTAAACCCGAAGCAAACATTAAGATTGAGGCGAATGAAAAAGCTATTGCCAAATTAAAAGAAGACGGCAAAAATAAGAGCAAAGCAAATAAGGCTATTTTAGATAAAAAGCTGGCCGCGCTGGAACTGAAGAACCAGGAACTGAAGGATAAGATTAGAGACTCTAAAGAGGATGGTAATGAAAGATGGGAAGCTTTTAAGCTTGAGTTTAAGTATGATATGGATAATCTGGGTCAAGCGCTAAAAGACTTAACAACAAATAATACTAAGTAATTCAAGGTCGTTTAGTTAGTGCTGTTGGCTTCGACTTCGCTCAGCCTGACCGTCATCCTGAGCAGCCTGCCCTGAGCAAAATCGAAGGGTAGACGAAGGAGGGGGGTATTAGAATAGTTGATTACATATTGTTAACTAAACGACATTGCTAAGTAATTTGTTTAACTTTAATTGTTGTGACCGTGTCATCTTTTTTTGTGGTACTAATAACCATTTAGTAGTAATTGTTACCATTTAGGCTTTTGGGTGTGTGAGCAGGGTGCTTACACACCCTTTCCGTTACTAATAATTCGTTCTTTATATTTTGACTAAAATTTTCACTTTGTATACCAGAATAAACAGTATCTTGTAACACTTAATTATCTTAGAGAAGGTTGAAGATTTATATCAAGAATATGGTGTGTATTCGCTGCCAAATGGTGGTGAAGGCCGAATTGGAAAAACTCGGGCTAGAATATGGATATGTGAAAATTGGCGAAGCCGAAATCATTGGCGAAGCCCAGCCTGAGCAGCTGGCACAATTAAAAGTTGAGCTAAAAGAGGCGGGTTTATTCCTGATGGACAATAAGAAGAGTGTTCTTATTGAAAAAATAAAAAACGTTATTATTGAGCTAGTTCACTACACCGACGAACAAATAAAAGTAAACCTTTCAGACTTTTTAAGCGAAGAGCTTAACTACAGTTACACGTATTTATCAAATCTTTTTTCGGAGGTAATGGGTACCACCATTGAAAATTTTTACTTGGCGCATAAAATTGAAAAGGTGAAGGAACTAATTGTTTATGATGAGTTAACCCTTACCGAAATTGCCTATATAATGCATTACAGTAGCGTTGCACACCTTTCAAATCAGTTTAAGAAGATTACCGGATTAACCCCCAGCCATTTTAAAAACCTAAAAATCCAACGTCGCGAGACGCTCGAAGATGTGTGAATATTGTAACATTTAACTAAAATAGTGTAATACATAGTAACTGTTATCCTAGTACCTTTCTACTCTATTTAATAATTCGAGATGCCTGTCAAGATGGTAGTATGCATTTCATCTAAAGTATTAGTGCGATTTGGTAGGGCTGTTTCGTTATTAATTTTTATTTAGCAAAATAATCCAGTTTTATGAAAGGGATGGGCAACCATATTAAGCTATGATTGTTATTCCAATGAACTAATAGGGAAATAGTTTATCACTTTTTCTTTAATAATTAAATACATTTTAGCATTAACAAGCTATTAACTTTACTGAACATTAAACTATATGCATATGAGGAATTTAACAATAATTATAGTACTTGTAAGTTTAATTTTTACAGGTTGTAGCCCAAAGTTTTATACCCCTAACACACAGAATGTACCCTTAATTTCAGAGCGCGGTGAAACAAACCTTACGCTTTCAGGAAATGGAAATCAAATTGAATTTCAAGGTGCTTATGGGGTAACGGAAGGGTTTGCAGTTAAAGCAAATGGTGCCCTTTTTATTCCTTCTGATTTGGATAATGGGAATGGCGGGTCGGCTAAATTTATTGAGTTTGGTGGCGGATATTTTAAGCCTATCGCTGATAATTTTGTGCTTGAGGTTTATGGTATTTTTGGTATAGGTAATTTAGAGAATCACTTTCCAGCTAGCATTTCAGAAAATCCACATACAAACGGAGATATTTCAGCAAATATTTTTCGATATGGTATTCAACCAAATTTTGGGTATAAATCAAAATACTTTTCTGTTGCGATTTCTTCGAGAATTGTAAATCTTAATTATAGCAATATAAAGGGAAATTTGATTTTTGAAGAAGCAGATCAAATTATTTACCTAAACAACAATTCCTCAAATTTCCTTCTAGAGCCAGCCATAACGGTTAAAGGTGGATTTGAAAAGGTGAAGTTGCAACTTCAATACGGATACAGCCTGAACCTGTCGAATAATGCCTTTAGACAAGACAACTCCTTTTTGACCATTGGACTAAATTTCAACTTCAGATAAAAAAGATAAACGGATGAAAAGGAATAAACAATTCTAGGAATTTATAAAAATATTAGTTGAAATAGCGGTAGATTCATAATTTTCAGCTTTTTTCAACTCTCTTGAAACGTGAGAGGAAGTTAAAACGCAAGGGCTATGTTTTATGGAGGGAAACGTTATAATCGGTCGTTATTCTTATACTAAACGATGACTACAGAAGTTAAGAAGTCTAGATCATACATACTTTCAGAAATCATTGACTATGTTCCAAATTCGATGGTTCGTAAAACGATTGTTAGTAAGCCCACTGGAATTATAAGCGTCTTAGCTATGGATACGGATGAAACTTTGGCGGAAAAAATATCGCCGTTCGATACTTTTATTTATATTATTGAAGGGATTGCTGAAGTGGTAATCGATTCCAAATCCAATAGACTTCAGACTGGACAGGGCATTATTGTTCCGGCCCATGCATCAAATGCAATAAAAGCTAACGGACGTTTTAAAATGATTTCGGTAGTTATTAAAAGCGGGTATAACGAAGCCTTAATTTAGCAAGTAAATATTAACAACAAACCACAACTGTTATGGCAAAAGGAAAGGACATAAAAGCGAAGAGTGATAAGAAGACTCCGAGTAAAAATTTAAAGGAAAAAAGGGCTGCAAAAGCCGAAAAAAAAGCTGATAAGAATAGGTAAACCGTTTACAGCTTTTTTAATAAAATCCACTGCTCGTCTGCATTTTACGAAAATAGATGTTTTTTAAGGTAAAGTTTAGTGAGCACTTTGATACCCTATTGTTTGTTTTAATAGGTATTGAGATACTTGTGCCTTTTTGTGATTGAAGAGTTGTTAAATCAATGTTGCTGCAAAGGGGCTAATGGGTTTTGTAATGCGATTAACTACAACAACTTTACTTAACAGCTGTTTTAAAGTGAATTTCTCTCTCTCTCAATTATTGGGTGTTAAGAGTGAATTTGGTTTGAAAGTGGCACAAAAAAATCCCGCTAAAAGCGGGATTAAATTTTAAATGATAATTTACATTAAGCTAGGCTAGCTTAACATTCACTGCATTTAATCCTTTTTTTCCTTCTTCCAAATCAAAAGTTACTGCATCATTTTCTCTGATATTTTCTTTAAGACCAGATGAATGTACAAAATACTCTTTAGAGGTTCCATCCTCTTTAATGAATCCAAATCCTTTTGAATCATTGTAAAACTTTACTGTTCCTTTATTCATTTTTTCAAAATATTTAATTAAGTGCAAGTTACGCTTATATTTCTGTTAATTCCATTTTTACACCTGTTTTTTTTGTTTAAATTCGAAAAATTTTGTTCTTTTTGTTAAAAGGTTGATATTTTACTCCTTATGTTAATTTAGTTGTAATAAATTTTGCTGGTTTTGTTGTGCCTGCATTCTATATATTTAATGTTTTGGTACAAAATGCTCTAAACAAAATGGCTGGTTGTAAAGTAATTGGTTTATTTGATAGGCAACTTAATTAGAAGAGTACTGTGCTTTCAGTTATTGCCTAGCTCGTTATGTGCAATTTTTTTAATTTGCAATGCAATGTCTTCAGGTGAAAGAATATAATCAATACACCCGCTTTCAATTGCAGTTTCTGGCATATCAGGCTGTGCTGCAGTTTCTGGTTTCTGAGCTATCGTAATTCCTCCCACTTCTTTTATGCCACAAAGTGCTGCGGCCCCGTCGCCATCATAACCTGAAACGATAACAGCAATTAGCTTACCATCCCAGTTTTGGGTCAGCGATTTCATAAAAATAGTAATTACATCGGGCCAGCCCCAGGGCTTAGATATTGGTTTTAACCGAAATTCGCCGTTTAGAACGTGTAAATCTCTTTTTTCGGGAATGATGAATACATGGTTTGGTTTTATATCTAATTTTTCGGTAATTAGTTTAACGGGCATCTCGGTGTGTTGGGGAAGAATTTCATGGAGCAGCGTTGCTACCTGCCGCAGGTGATTAACAATAACAATGGCAACGTCCATATTAGCGGGTAGGTGCTTTAGTAGACGAATGTATGCATCGAGCCCACCGGCCGAACCGCCCACACAAACAATAGGGAAGTTTTTTACTTTACTCTTAGGTTCCATAGGCTTACTTGTTTTAACCTCTTATTAAAATTTTAGTAAAGTTAACCCAACGTGTTGCAATAAGTGTTACACCATTATGTATAAGAGTTACATAACTCACGCTTTTTTTTGCCAAATAATTGGCAACGCAAATTTACGTTAAAAATGGTTTTGCTGCGTCGTGTGGCTTAAATTATTACGAGACTTTTGTAGTAATAATTTTTACTTGTTAACCACACGATGTAATCGTGTGGTAGGGTGTAGAGGTTACTTTGCTTTGATTAGAGCAGGCCGTTCAGTCTGAAAGTCGACCTGAACGGAGTTGAAGGATGGATTATATTTAATGATGCTAGCTTGGGCTATACTTACGAATTGTTATGCAAATTAAATTTTGCGATGTCGACTATCGATAGAAGGCAATTTTCATCATCGTCGGTAACAACTCCTTCCATGTACACAGAGCATAAAGGCTTGCTATTATATCCCAATAGTATTTTGCACGATTCCTTCGTATTACTGGTATAAATTTTCTTGAAAAAGTTATTGAAAACGGTTCTTGACTCTTCCGAGACAAAAAGTTTAAAATTGCTTCCCATTAGGCTAAAACGTCGTTCGCCAAGTATTTCGGCAGCCGTAAAATTTAGTTCAGAAATGCCACCGTCTGAGTTGAGGGTAATGTAGCCCATGGGCGACAAATCAAATAGCATGGTGTATTTTTTAAGGGCCTCTTCCGCTGTATCGTAGGCATGACGAAGCTCATCATTCTGCATTTCTAACTCTATTTGGTGTACCTGTAGCTCGTGAACAAGCTTTTTTAAATCAGCCTCTTCCTTAGCAACTATTTCTTTTTGTTGCATGGTTTCCAGTAACTCTTCGGCTTTTCTGCGTAACATTTCAGTATTCGTAAAATCCATGTCTTCGTTAATCATAGCTCTATATTTTTATTTTAAGTATAACTCCCGATGGTAACCGCTGATTGTCAAAAATGACATTAGCGTCCCATTTTACTTCAATTTCTTGAAGGTTTGCTCCAAGCACCTTCATTTCTACTTTATTTGTTTTTACCTTTTTTAGCAGCTGGCTTAGCTGTTGCCCTGTTATGTGCCTTAGCGGTTTGGGTATAAATAGTTCAATATAATTTTGATTTATAGCGTCGTCGTACTTTACCCCAAAAAAATCTGCGGCTGCAGAATTATACTCAACTATTTTCCAATCAGCTGATAATTTAACGATTACATCGTTTGTTGAATCTAAAAGCACGCGAAGCATCTGGCTGGCTTCATTGGCTTTTTCTTCACTCAGTTTTAGGTCCGATGTATTTATAAAAGTGATAACCAGCCCGTCTATCCTGTCGTCGAAGGTGCGGTAGGGCATAATGCGGGTGGAAAACCATCTGCCGTCCTTCGTCGGTATTTGTTTCTCGATAAATATAAGCGTTCGCAGAACCTCAAAAGCGTCTTCGGATAGTTCGGGGTAAATAAGTTGGGATGCCTGATCGGTAAATAGTCGGCCTATGTCACTTTTTATAAGTTTAAAAATTTTGGTTGCCTGATTTGTGTAGCGACGAATGTTTAAATCCTTGTCGAGAAAAAGTGTGGCTATATCAGTGCTGTTTAGTAAGTTTTTCATATCGTTGTTAACCCGCGAGTAATCTTCAACTTTCGACAGTAACTCGGCATTTACGGTTTGTAACTCCTCGTTCAAACTTTGCATCTCCTCTTTTGAGGTGGTTAACTCCTCGTTGCTCGATTGTAACTCCTCGTTGGTTGATTGCAACTCCTCATTGGCTGATTTTAACTCTTCCTGCGAAGTTTGCATCTCCTCCATAATATTTTGAATCTCCTCGCGTGCTTGCTGTAACGCTTCTTCAAGTTCTTTCTCTCGGTTGCTAACACTCGTTTGCTTGCCTCTTGTTGTAGGTACATCGCCGCCTGCAGCTTGAGCAACATCGGTAAAAACGATTAGTACTTTTCCAAATAACGCTTCTGGTTTATTAATCCAGTTAATTGTAACGTTTAGTGTGAGCCTGCTTCCGTTTGCGCCAATTTTAACGTTATGTAAAGTCACCGTTTCCTTTTTTGTTATTACCTTTCTAAAGGCAAAGGCAAAATCATTTTGGAAACCCTGTCGCAGCATCGCAAAAATATTGAAGTTTGCCTTTCCCACAGCAGGCTCCAGATATTTTCCGGTACGTCCGCTAACGTACAGAATGTCGCCATTTTCGTTTACCAAAACACTGGCTGGCGAAAATTGGTGCAGTAATAGTTGATCGGCAAGCGTTTGGATATTCATTATGGGTTTATCAGTCACTTTGTTCTCGGAATTAGTCATTTTTATTCGTGAAAAGGAGGAAGGAAAATCGAGCAGGTCGGGGTTTTGCATTGAATTTACACGTTTGTAAATTTTTAAGCTAGAATTTACGGGTGTAAATAGGTGCCCCTGCGCCCCCAGTGTTTCTGAATTACCCAGTAGCAGGATTCCATCGGGGGTAAGACTGTAGTAAAATAACCCAAGTAACTTCGCCTGCAATTCGGGATCCAAGTAAATAAGAAGGTTTCGGCACGAAATAAAATCGATGCTGGTAAAAGGAGGATGCAAAATAATGTTGTGTTGTGCAAAAATAATGCTCTCCCTAATTTCGGTATTTAAGCGATAGCCATCATCTAGCTTGGTGAAAAAACGGCTTAAGCGTTTTGGCGAGATATCGGCTTCAATATTTATGGGGAAAACTCCTTTCCTTGCAGCTTCAATGGCATCAATATCAAGATCGGTTGCAAATATTTGTAAGGTTATTCCACCGTGCGGATTAACCTGTTCAATTACCTCTTTAAAAGCAATGGCCAAAGAGTATGCTTCTTCACCGGTAGAACACCCAGCTATCCATGCCCTTATTGTTTTAGTTGATTGGTGTTTTCCAACTTTTTCGGGTATAACTGTTTCTTTTAATTTTTCCCAAACTAGGGGGTCGCGAAAAAAACTGGTAACGCCAATCATCAGTTCCTTAAACAGAATGTGTACCTCTTTCGGGTTATCTTGTAAAAAGTGTACATAGGAGTTGATAGTATCAATTCTGTGCACGCTCATTCGTCTTTCGATACGGCGGTAAACGGTGTTTTTTTTGTATAGTGAGAAATCGTTACCAGTGTGAGTGCGCAGTAGTATAATGATTCTATCCAACGCACTTCTATTTATTTTTTCTGTGTGCTGATCGGATCTAACTACGGGGATATGACTGAGGAAATCAGTTAGTTTTAGGTAAATTTCCTGCGGAGGTGCAATAACATCAACAAATCCGGAATTAATAGCATTGCGTGGCATGCTGTCGAATTTTGCGGTAACGGGGTCTTGCACCAGTACAATTCCGTTCTTTTCTTTAATGGCCCCAATGCCAATGCTACCATCGGAGCCCATACCCGAAAGTATAATGCCAATGGCATACTCTGCTTGATCGTCGGCTAGTGATCGGAAGAAAAAATCGATGGGTAGGCGCATTCCTCTTACTTCAGTAGGCTCAAATAGATAGAGCGCTCCTTTTAAAATTGACATACTCTTGTTATGAGGAATAACATATATGCAGTTAGGTTGCACCTGCATAGTATTTTCTGCCAGCAGCACTTCCATTTTAGAAATTCGCTGTAGCAATTCGGGAAGCATCCCTTTTTTTGTAGGATCCAAATGCTGAATAACAACATAGGCCATTCCGCTATCATTAGGTACGCTTCCTAAAAGTTTTTCTAGGGCTTCTAATCCTCCGGCCGATGCTCCAATTCCGATTATTGGAAAAGGGGTGGTGTTTTTAGCGGGGTCTATGTTTTTGGGTTGTTTCGTTGGCTCTGTTTCCTTAGCTTTCAATCTTAAAAATTTAATGATACACTTTTTATAAAGCACAAAAATAGAAAGTCTAATTTACGATTTTGTTACAAAACTTTATGTAAAGTTTACATAATTCCCACATTTTACGAATAATACTAGATTTTAATTGCTTTTGTTGTTTAAAGTGGTTGTAGATTTTAAAATAATGTGATTCCCTTCGGGTTTATCTTAATCTGTTTTTTTTATAATGTCACCCCTTCGGGGTTTATATCCTTCCTATCTCTTTTCTAAAATCATTTCATACCCCTGGGGTTCTATTCCCCTAGTAATTCTGCGAACATTTTACCCCAGTTTATCTTAATACAATTTTCTCTTAAAACGGATTAGAACTCTGATGTAATACGTGAATGATGTAACTCTTACCCCGAATTGTGTAAGCATTCGACACTGAAATGAGCCTACCTTTATTCAGCAATTCAACTAGTAAAATTAACGAAAAGTAGGAGGATGACTTGTATAATTATTATGGGTTATCCTTATAACAGCTAAACTAATATGAGAGTTTAAAGTTTTTAGTCAGATTCAGATTTTAACAAATGTTTCTTAACAATTAAATACACTATTATGAATAAGTTGAAAATGAGTTTTCTTGTGCTTTTAAGCGCAACTTTTATTTTTACCGGATGCGCAACCTGGAATAAAACGCAGAAAGGCGCTGCTGTAGGAACCGCCGCAGGTGGCGCAACGGGTGCTGTAATTGGCAGAGCGTCGGGCAATACTGCATTGGGTGCAATAATAGGTGCGGCAGTTGGTGGCGCATCGGGTGCCATAATTGGTAGGCAGATGGATAAGCAGGCAGAGGAAATTCAAAAAACGGTTCCCGATGCAAAAGTTGAACGCGTGGGCGAAGGCATTGTGGTTGAATTTAGCAGTAACGTGCTTTTTGGTTTTGATAAATCGAACCTATCCAGCGAGGCAAAAACAAACCTAAATAAGCTGGTTACGGTACTTAACACTTACCCCGATACCGATATTGAAATTCAGGGGCATACGGACAGTAAAGGAAGCGACTCGTACAACCAAACCTTGTCGGAACAACGCGCTGGCGTAGTTTCAAGCTACTTGTCGGGGAAAGGCATTGCCTATAATCGTTTAGCAGTGAGAGGATTTGGTGAAAACACACCAAAGTATTCCAACAGTTCAAAAGATGGGCAAATGCAAAATCGTAGGGTTGAGTTTTTGATTTCGGCCAATGAAAAGATGAAAGCGGAAGCACAACGAAACACATCAAACTAATTAAAAACAACTAAAACAAAAAAAAGATGAAAACTAAATTATTTTCTTTTACATTCCTGTTTGTACTTGCAACAACCCTCGTATTTTCTCAGAGCACTGAAGTTTCAAGAACTTCGTTTGCCATTCTGGGAGGGATAAATATGCAAAACCTAAACGGTAAAGATGCAGGCGGCGACAAGCTAACAAATGATATGCTTGTGGGTTACCACGTTGGAGTCAATGTTCAGCTGCCTGTTGCTCCCCAGTTTTATTTTCAGCCAGGCCTACTGTTTAGCGCGAAAGGAGCCAAAAATACGAATGGTTTACTTAATATTACCAGTACATACAAACTTTCGTACATTGAACTACCCCTAAACTTTGTTTATAAAGCGCAGGTTGGCAATGGCTACGTTATGTTAGGGTTTGGACCTTACGTTGGGTATGGAATAGGTGGCAAGGCTATTTATGAAGGGGGCGCTGTTACGATTGAGTCGGATGTTAAATTTAAGAATGAAATAGAGGCGGGTGATCCAATTACTGTAACCTATTTTAAGCCATTCGATGCGGGCGCAAACATACTTTTTGGGTACGAGCTCTCTGGTGGACTATTTGTTCAGCTTAACGCTCAGCTTGGTTTAATTAACATTAGACCTACCGTTGCGGGTTTACCCGAGAATGATGCAACCATTAAAAATACTGGATTCGGACTTTCGGTTGGGTACAGGTTTTAGTAACATTCTTTTCTACACACAAAAAGGCCATCTTTGTAAATCGAAGATGGCCTTTTCTTTTCCCCTCTCTCTTTAAATTAGCTCTATTTGTTCCTATTGTTCCTAAAAAAAGAAGGTGTTAAACCGGTTACTTTTTTGAATTGATTTGATAGATGAGCCACACTGCTGAAACGCATATTGAAGGCAATGTCGTTGAGAGAAGTGTTGGTATAGATAAGTAGCTCTTTTACTCGTTCAATGCGTTGTAAAATTATATATTTTTCGAGGGTAATCTTTTCCTTTGCCGAAAAGGTGTTGCTAAGGGAACTGTAGCTAAAGCTTGCGTCAATTTTTTCGTTTATATAATCGGAAAAGTTTTGTTTAGGGAGGTCGTCGGTGAGGTAAACAAATTGATAAACAGCGTCTTTTATTTTAGCAATAAGGAGGGTTCTCCTATCCACCAATACTTCGAGCCCCAAGTTTTTAAGAGCCAAATCGAATAGGTGTAGTTTTCGGTCAGAAATGTCGCCTTCAAACTCTACTTCGCCCAGCTCTACAGTAAAATTCTGAAGACCCAGCTTATTCATTTCCAGAGTCACCAAGGTTTTACACCTGCTGCTTTCCATATTTTTTATCTTCAGAATCATTTATTTTGTATTATTTCCCTTTTCGCAATTAACCGTATGCCAACTAAAGCGCAGCAGTTATTTGGCGCATTTCGTCCACCGTTTTTCCAAGTTTGTACCCAAGTAACTCTATCATTTCCGCTTCTTTTCCTTAGCAAAAATTTAACTCCTCATCGGTAACCGTTGGATACTTTTGTTTAATTTTTTCTTTTCTGCCGTTCCAGTACCCTTTGCTAGTATCGTTCATTCTTTCTTTTTGTTTAAGCGTTAACTATCCACCATAAAAGTATACCATTCGTATTTCTAAGCCGTTACACAATTCGCATAAAAGGTTACATCATTCACGCATTTGCCTGCTCGGCACAATTTAACTCGGAAGTAATTCTGTATGATAGTTTACAGGCGCAACTTGAGCGTTTTAATGTAGTTAATGCGATAATGGTTGTGGTTTAATTGATTCTTTGGCTTCGTAAACTGATAAGGATAGCTTTTATAGCTAGCCTGTGGCGGTCTGTTCCTCGCTATGTTTTTGAAGAAGGGGAGGAGGGTTGCAATGTTTAAAAGAAGGCAAGGCTTTAGTACATTATATAGCAATGTGTTTTAGTTTTCAACTATAAAAAAATCGTATATTATTAGAATAAATAAACGAATCCGTAGGATTCAAATGTTTTTAGAAAGATAAATTAATGAAAGACGTTCGACCTCAACGAGGTCGTATAGCAAAGCGAAATGATAAACGATAAATATGCAACTTCAGTATTATTAAGTTAACCGAACAAATGATTAAACGTAAATCACCTATAAATAGATATGGCAAATATATTATACACTCTGCAATTATTGAGATTTAGCCACTTTTCGGCAGGCATATTTACTAGCTATTACACATAGTTGAACGAGTAAAAAGTCCAGGTTTTAGCGATGCTGTTTACCTAAAGAGATAATTTAAAGAAATTCTACTATTGTTGGAGGGTTTAAATTCGCTTTTTTAGAAAACAAAAGGGGAAATGCTTATACAGCATTTCCCCTTTTCGCCCAATCATAAACCTAAATTTATAAACCTATTTTTTTGTTATTTCTGGGGAATAATATCTATTATAACGGTACGGTTATAGAAACGTTCTTCTGGAGACTCGTTTTCAAACTGCGATAACTTTTGATCCTCACCAAACCCATAAACTTCAAATTTCACATCTTTTCTACCTAGTTTCGACAAGCTGCTTTCAATAATCTTTTTAACATCGTTAGCTCTTGCCAGAGATAGTCTTTGGTTATTTGCTGCATCACCAATAATATCGGTATAGCCATGAATTCGAACGAGACCTTCTATTGGAATCTTTGGTGTTACGATTTCTGTAAGGTACTTTTCGTAAATAGCGATGGCTTTCGAATCATCGAACTCATAGATTACGCTAAATCTCATTCCCACTTTACTCTCATCTTTTGGAAGTACCCAAAGCTTCATCTGTACGGTCGTATCTCTTTTTACGGTTATGCCATCCTTTGTTATGCCAATCATTGTCACTTTGTAGTTACCCTCGGCCTGGTTACCTAGAATTAATTTTCCTGGCAAGCTCACCTCTTTCTGAGTGTAGGGTCCAAATGTTTGTACTCCTCCCTTATTATCTTTGGTTTCTACCGACCATGATTTGAGTATTTCGTTCCCTTTAACTACCTTGAATGTAACGTAGCTATCAATCGGAGCTTCCTGTATGGCTATAATTTCAACCGGTTTTAGACGAACATCTGGTCCGCTCTGGAACTCCATAAGCAATGCTGGCGAATTACTCTCGATAGATACCCTGCGATCCTCCTCACGAAGAACTTTAAGATCACTTTCTCTACCTGGCTGTTCTGATGGGATTTTTGGCTTGTCCTGTACCTGTATGTTTATTCTTGTTTCCTTAATTCCAAACACATCAACTAGGTAATGTTTCACCGATTCTGCCATTAGCCTACCATCTTGTGAACCTTTCTCAGAGGAGCCTACCAGGGTAATGCTTGAGGATGGATTTTTTCCCATCCGGTCGCCAAGAATGTTAAGAACATTGTAGTAAGCAACCATTTGTCGGCTTGAACGTCCCGATAATTTGATGGGTTTGAATTGTTCCAACTGATCCTCTTTAAAGTCTTTCACCTGATCCTTCTTTAGCAGAACATAGCGATCGGGTATTATCGTTGACCCTAAATCGAAAAATACGTAGTTGAGCAGTGGAAAGGTTTCTCTTACCTTGCGTTCTATTGGAATATTTTCTGGTGAGTTAACGGTAAACCGAACTACGGGTACGGCTACAAATGGAACAACCGCTGGTGCTGGCACGGGTTGGTCAACTTTATGGCCACTTCCGAACTTAAGTGTTAACCCTGCTCTTATTGTGGTTATATTCCATGATTCGATTGAGCGTGGATCCTGCCCAAAGTATGGATGGTAGGAAACGAAAGGAGAAAGTATCACTTTCGTTTTGCTGTTCTCCGAGGAGAGGTTTATATCATATCCCATTCCGATTTGCATAGAGATTAGATAACTTTTTATCTCGCTGAACTCATCGTTTACCTCTGGATCAAACACGGGGCCTGGAAAATCAGGATTAACGCCCTTGGTATAGTTGAAATTTTTATTCAAATTAAAAGCAAAGCGCGGGCCTGCATACAAATAAAAACTTGAGCGAAACGGAGCGAAGCGTAAGCTTGGTTCAATTGTAATGTAATCTAAGTCCGTGTCTAAATCTTCTGGACAATTACAGGGAGCCATAACTTGGTCGAATGATCCCCTCCTGCTGTCGTACCCAGCCTGTAGCATAATACCTAACATGGATGTAGGGCGATGGAATTCAATGATAGGGGCTACGAAAAGCCCAATTCCTTTGCCATCATGAAACGCTCCGGGTGCCATAAACCCTGTTGATAATTGCTGAGTGGTACCACGGTAAAAGTTAAAGTTGGCTGCCCCTGATACACCAAATCTCCACGATGGTGCTGTGTATTTAGTATCCTGAGTATCTTTTGTGTTCTGAGCATTAAGTGGCAACTGAATACCAGCAAAGAGTAACGTGCCGATAACAATACCCTTAATAGCCAGCCCATAAGGTCGGCGTGCTATGTCTAGCACCTTATTAAGGCTTGTTTTAAAAATAATATTTTTCATGATTTAATTTTTAAAATTTATTTGTTGTAATAGAATTATCCCCCGAAGGGGATAATTGTAATTTTACTATGGTTTAACAACTACACTTTGGTCCAATAATGTAACCGCAGTTTGTGATAAGAACCTACCCAAAACGGTTGTTCCTGTATTTACAGAGATTAGTGTTTGGGCTAAAATGTTTCCTTTGAATTGAACATTCGATCCGAGTAAGGCTTGAGTGTTTGTTATCCAGAAAATGTTTTTGGCCTGTGCTCCACCTGCCAATGTGATAATAGCATTATTGTTAATGGTAAAATCACTTGAAATCTGAAATACCCATGTGTCATTAGGACCTCCATCGAGGGTTACACCAGCATTTGTTATTAAGAGCCCTGTGCCCCATTTATATAAGCCTGGAGCCAAAGTCATACCGCTGATATCTCCTGCGCCCAAATCAACAATTACATTGGTTGTTAAACCCATTGCTGTTGTTAAGGCTGTTTCCTGGTCGGAAATAGCTGTGGTTAAATAGGCTGGTGTTGGTGGGGTATAGTCTGCTGCGTAAATTTTACCAGTTACATAGCTCGATGTTGAAAACGTATTGGTAACATCCATTATTTGTGAAAATCCGGTTAACCCTGTTTGGTCCATTGGACTTACACCAACGTTACCCGTAATTGATGTAACACCAGTAACAGACACACCAGATTTTGACAGAATAACAAAGTCTCCAGCAGTTCCCAAATCAACTATTCCAGGTCCAACGGGAGGTTTCAATGTGAAGTTTGCTGTAATATTCTTGTTTGCATCCATAAGTACAGTTAATGGGTTGTCATTTCCTGTGGCATCACCGCTCCATGAGGTAAATTCATACCCTGAATTTGATGTTGGTGTTAGGATAACGTTGTCTCCATTAGTGTATGTTGGTTGATCAGGATTTTTTACAACAACACCATTTACTGCAGTTACATTTAAGGTAAGACCTATGGCTGTAAAGTTTGCTGTAATGTTCTTGTTTGCATCCATAAGTACTGTTAATGGGTTGTCATTTCCTGTGGCATCGCCAGTCCAGGATGTAAATACATACCCTGAATTTGGTGTTGGTGTTAGGATAACGTTGTCTCCATTAGTGTATGTTGGTTGATCAGGATTTTTTACAACAACACCATTTACTGCAGTTACATTTAAGGTAAGACCTATGGCTGTAAAGTTTGCTGTAATGTTCTTGTTTGCATTCATAAGTACTGTTAATGGGTTGTCATTTCCTGTGGCATCGCCAGTCCAGGATGTAAATACATACCCTGAATTTGGTGTTGGTGTTAGGATAACGTTGTCTCCATTATTGTAAGCTGGCTGATTTGGGTTTTTTACAACAGTTCCATTTACAGCAGTTACATTTAGGATAAGTCCTATGGCTGTAAAGTTTGCCACTAACGCCCGGTTGGCATTGATAGTAAAGATGTATTCTGCATCCGTAGAAACAGGATTTACCCCTTCTGTCCAGTTGGTAAATGTGTAACCAGTTGCTGGCACAGCCTTAACTGTTACTGAAGTACCTATGTTGAACGAACCTGCGCCAGTTGTTGTACCACCTGCTGTAGGGTTTGATGTTAATGTTACAGCATATTGAAGCAGTGCGGATGAAGTAAAACTCCACACATGATCCTTTTGAAGCGCATTGTTCATCGGGTCTCTTACCCCTTTTTTTATTGTTGCTGTATAAAGAGTAGAGGGTGCAAGTGGCGTTTTTGGTGTAAAAGCAAACGTAGTTGTTGGGGGAGCAGCCGAAATTGGGTTCGATCCCTGACTTAATAGAGATTTGGCATTTATTGCAGCAGGAACCCCGCTTGTTTTAGCGTTTAATGACGCTACCGTTCCTGAAATGCGATTTGTTCCTTGCATTACCACAAAGGAGGTAGTGTCAAGCGTAGTAGGATCCATATTCTCATTGAATGTGGCAGTAATTACTTGATTAAGAGGTACGTTTATGGCCTCATCAATGGGGTTGGTAGAAAGTACTATAGGGCAAACGCCTACAACTTCACCTGTAAAGTCATCTTTTTTACATTGCGACATAATAACAGTCAGCAGCAATAGCGTCATTAAGGGTGTAATAAAAAACCCTAAAAACCTCCTCTGTTTGCGTTTGGGAGATTTTTTTTCTTCTGTGGAAATGGTTTTGTTTAACATATTCGTCAAATTTTAGTATGGATTGATTTTGTATAAATTTACGTACATTTTGCAGGGTAGGTATTACACAATTCTTACTAAAGTTTACATTATTCACACATTTGTAAAGGCCTATGGCTGGTTCGTACTATTCAACAGAATTAGTATGATTGCTACAAAAACAAAAAAGTTTTAACCCGTTTTACAGCGATTGTAAAATGGGTTAAAACTTCTTTTATCTATTCTTTGTATGGAGTAAATTTTACTCGTACAAAAGCTTATATATTTGTTGCAAATCGGGCGATAGAATAATTTCTGTTCTTCGGTTATCGGCTCTTCCTTTTGGGGTTTCATTGGTGGTAACAGGATGAAAATGACTTTTACCAGAGGCGGTTATGCGTTTTGAGTCGAACCCATACTCGTTGGTTAAAATGCGTACAATTGCTGTAGCCCTTGCCGTACTTAAGTCCCAGTTATCCTGAAATGCGAGGGTTTTAATAGGAATATTGTCGGTGTGGCCTTCAATGGCAACCGTAAAATCGCTAGAAGTTTTCAGAACATCGGCAAGAGATTTAAGGGCTTTTTTCCCTTTGGCATCAACAAAATCGCTGGCCGATTTGAATAACAGTTTCTCTGCCAATGACACATGCACATTTCCATCCTTTAGATAAACGGTTAGCTCATCGGCTTTATAATTTATGAGCGCATTGGCAATTGAGTTTTTAAGCTGGTTGCTTTTTTCTGCCTGTGCGTCGATAGTATTCTGAAGGTTGTTTAACCGCCTAGCCTGTTCGCCAATGGTCATTTTCGATTCTGACGACCGCAGCGCCATAATCTCTTGAATTGTTGCGTACTCCTTCTGCATCAACTCGTTTTCTTGTTCTACGCTGGCTTTTTCATCCTTGGTATTCATTAGTAGCGTATTGCATTCATTCAGCTGGTCAATGGTAATTGCATTTTCTTTTTGCAATTTCTCAAGCTTGGTTTCTGAGGCTGTAAATTTTTTACTTGACACGCACGACGTAAATACTGTACTAGTAATTAGTGCAATGAAGGTTAAGTAGTGAATAGTTTTTTTCATTTTTTCTATTTTTAAGTGAATCCTTAGCTAGTAAAAGCCGGATATTTTCATAGTAACAATGTTGCGTGAATTACGATAGGGTGGGGGCTTTAATCGGAATTCGATAAAACCATTATCGTTATCAGGCAAATACTGTAACTAGATTGTAATACTTTGCAAACTACTTAGAACACCAAATACTTTCAGCAGCCAAACCACAAGAATAATTACGATAACGGCATTAAGAATTTTTTTGATGGTGCGTTGCATCGGTATATAGCTGTTTATGAGCCAAAGAAGAACTCCAACAACTAGAATTACAATGATTACGGTTAAAATAGGCATAATAGTAAGTTTTAATTAGTGACTAATTTATGTTTATATAAAGGTGAGACTGTTGACAATAAATTGTATTACACAATTCTTAGTAAGAGTTACATCATTCACACATTTCAGTTTTTCCATTTACTGGTACTTTGCAGTTGTTGGTTTCCCTATTTCAAAATCTCGAAATCCAAAATCGGCGGTTTGAAAAGGATTTATTTTAAACATATTAATACCCAGGCCCGGAATTATGGGATAGAATGAAATGGAAACCTGAAAGGTATTCATTACTAGGTTCTCATTCTTTATTAAAACACCCAAGCCAATTTGAGAATACACTTTGCTGTGGCGGAATCCGTTTTCTTTATCGCCAAGCATACCCAGCGAAAAAGTTAGGAACGGGCCAAAATGGAATCCTATAAAATTCCAAGGGGCGTATAGTTGGGTTTGTGAAGTGAGCAGCAATCGGCTGTTACCAGATAGTATGGGACTGTTGAATCCTTTTAGCCCGTACTCCTTATTTATGGTTAAGGTATCATAATCGGTGCGGTTTATGCCAACAACAAGCTGGGGTTTTATAAATTGCCTTAATTTCCAGTTTCTAATTTCAATTAGGTTGGTAAAATAGTCTATGCCAGCACTAAAAACTCCCCGCTCGGCTTTTGATGCGTGTATGAATGTGCCATACTCGAAATTGTAGCTCAGGTAACCCCATTTATGGTAATCGCCCGAAGAATAACGGGCTCCGATATATACATTCCCAGCATTGTTTTTTTGCTGAAAACCAGTGGTTAAACTAATCACTTTCCCAACCGGCACATCTTCGGTTATCCCAAATTTAAAAATGTACTTATCCTTTACATATAAGCGTGATGAGACGCCTATACTTGTGAGATAAAAATTCTCGTTGGTATAAAACTGGAGTGTATCAATTGTTTCAAGGGGTCTTTCGAGAAACCGAGTTCGGATAAAACGCACGCTAGAAATGAAGTTTGTTGTGCGGTTAAAATCTGAGTTCCCCTTGAAAAGGCGGGTGGCATTTCCAGCCCAAAAATCTTGCTGGTTATACTTATAGTGCATATTGTTAACGGACCAAATAGTATCGTTATGAAAGTTTTGGGAAACACTTACACCAGCGGCCCATTTTGCAAAGGGTGAGAAAAACGGTCTGTCAACCGCTATGCTTTTAATAAAGTTTCCGTATTCGTCAATGCCGTATTGTATTGATGAATTAATATAGGTGTTGCGAAAGTTGGGAACGTAATATTTCGTTTTATAGGCGTAGTTGTTGGTTGAGTAATTCCATATATGGTTATTTTGAAACTCATGGCCTAGTCCCAAAAAATTATTTTCTCTCAGGTTGGCGGTAATGCGCGACGAGGAGATTGAACCACCCGGAATGAGGCTCCATTTATCTAATTCACGAATATAAACATCAACAGAGTCGGGGCTTTCGGGTACAGTCTCTACGTAAAACTGCACATCGGTTATGTAACTCATACTGCGAACTAGTCGCTCAGATTCGTTTGCTCGCAAAGCATCAAAGGGTTGGTTTTTACGGATAAGCAGTAAGTTGCGAATGGTGCTGTTTCGTGTTTTTAGGTGAAAGTGATTTCCTACCTTTGAAGTAAAACCCAACGATGAGGTAATGGAGTCGCCTATTGAATTGCCAAAAGGGTCAAGCGTTACAATGTTAATGTTCCTTATAACCTTTCCTTCAAATGTGGAGTATGGTTTTTGTATTCGAATTTCGTTCTTCTTTTTTTGTTTTAAATCGGCCGCCACTGGCTTAAAAAACAGGCGAAACATGAATCGAGTAAACTTATTCTGGTTGGTATAGGCTTCAATTTTACCATAAAATTGGGTTGTATCCTTAGTAGCTGAAACTTCCTGAGCAATTGCAGAATTATTTACTGATACTGAAACAAAAAGAAGTATAATCACGATTTTGACCCACATTTGCGTTTTTCATTTCCAAGGGTTTATTTATTTTCTTTTTCAGCTTCCTCTCTCTTCAATTTCTCTTCTTCTTTGGCCTTTCGTCTAAAATATCTCCTGAATAGAAAATTATGCTTGAGGGCTTCCATGTTTTCATTCAGTCCCTGTGAACTTTCCTTGAGGTTTACAATGGTTTCTGTTAAGTGCCCAGAGGTTGTTGTATCTTGAATTAGCATACCTAGCGTGCCTTGTCCGCTGTTTATTTTCACCATTATTTCACCAAGCTGGTTTGAGGCAACTTCGGTTTTGGCCGCGGTTTTCTGTAAACTTTCCATAAAAATAACTATGTTTTTTCCTGCAACATCAAGAGTTTCATCCAAGCCTTCCGAACTGCTCTTAAGGTTCACAATCATTTGATTGATATTTTCTGCAATGGTAGAGTCTTGTATTAACCTGCCCAGTGTGCCCTGCCCGCTATTAATGTTTATCATAATTTCGGCAAGTTGTAGTGAAATTACCTCAACATTTACCGATGTTGTTTGTAAACTTGCCAAAATGGCGTCGGTTTCAACAGGCTCTTTTGATGCGAGTTTTTGCCCGTCCTTTGCCGTGGGTGCATCGGTACTTCCTTGTGAAATAACAAGCAGGCGGTCACCAATAAGCCCCTCGGAGCCAACAGCAACCACACAGTCGGATTTAATAAACTGTTGAACATCCTTCCTTATCAACATATCAACCAAAACAGTTGAGTCGTTAATAATTTTAATATTATCCACTGTTCCCACGTTTATTCCGGTAAAGCGAACATTGTTTCCCACCTGCAGCCCGCTCACATTTCGGAAATTTGCTGAAAGTCTGATAATTGGGTTAAACAAATTTTGCTGTTTCCCGATAATGAAAATGGCTAGTACAAACAGCGCCACACCACCAATGATGAACATTCCTAACCGTACTTTGAATTTTTCAGTATGTGTATCCATGATTTCTTTTTTTGTTTTTATTTAAAGAACGGCTTTATGTTCGGGTCTGTGGATTTTTCAAACATCTCCAGGCTTCCCTCCATATAGTTTGTTCCGTCTAGTAGCATAATTACACGGTTTGCATTGGTGCGTGCGCAGGCAATATCATGCGTAATAATTATTGACGACGTTTTATATTTTTCTTGAACCTCATTGATGAGCAAGCTTATTTCATCGGAGGTTACCGGGTCGAGCCCCGTTGTAGGCTCATCGTACAGCATTATTTCTGGGTCAATAACGATGGTTCGTGCTAGGCTTATCCTTTTACGCATACCACCCGAAAGTTCCGAGGGCATTTTGTTTGATGAGTTGGGTAGCCCCACGTTTTCTAGCACTTCAGCAATCTTTTCGTCGATTTGCTTTTTAGTGAGCTCTTTTTTTATTCTCTTTAAATGAAATTCTAGGTTCTGTTTTACCGTCATAGAATCATAGAGTGCCCCACTTTGAAATAGAAAGCCAATCTTTTTTCTGAGCTCGTTTAAATCTTCTCGGTTTAGGGTTGTTACATCTTGCCCAAATACATTAATTGCCCCGCCGTCAGACTTTAGTAACCTCACAATACATTTTATGAGTACAGATTTTCCGCTACCCGATTTACCAAGCACCACAAGGTTTTCTCCCCTAAATAGTTTTAAGGAAACATCTTTTAATACTGCCTGATTATCGAACGATTTGTAAAGACTGTTTATTTCAATTACAGTCTCGTTGTCGTTGGGTTTATTTGGAGAATATGTATTCATATCCGCTTGTTTTAAATTTATACTACTAACATATCAGATATTTGTACTGCAATTAAGTCGATTACAATTACTAGCAAAGAAGCCAGCACTACGGCCGAGTTGGCAGCAATACCTACGCTAGCGGTACCACGACCGGCATTATAACCCTTGTAGCACCCAACCAATCCGATTACTGCACCGAAAAAGAATGTTTTTACCACGGCTGGCAGAAAGTCAATAAACTCTACCGCACTAAATGCCTGAGAGAAGTACAGAACAAAACTTACACTCCCTTTTATATTGGCACCTGCCCAGCCTCCTAAAATGCCTAGGGCATCGGCATATAAAACGAGTAAAGGAATCATGAGCGTTGCTGCAAGTACTCGGGTAACAACCAAAAATCGCATGGGGTTTATTGATGAGACTTCCATGGCCTCTATCTGTTCGGTTACTTTCATTGAGCCCAGTTCGGCACCCATGCCCGAGCCAATTTTACCTGCACATATCAAGGCAGTAATTACGGGCCCTATCTCCCTAATAAGCGACATGGTTACCATGCCAGGAAGCAACGAAACAGCCCCGAAGTTAACCAATGCAGGGCGCGACTGGATTGTTAGCACCAAGCCCATTATGGCTCCTGTAACTGTAATTAAGGGCAATGATTTATAGCCAATTTGAAAGCACTGACGGAAAAATTCTTTAAATTCAAAATCACGCGAAAACATTTCCTTTGTTAGCACACTAATAAATAGAAAAACCGAAGCAACTTCAGCAAAAAATAGGCTTGCAATTTGCGTTTTCTCTAGTGTTTTTTCACTCAGCCTTTTGGATTGCTGGGTTGCAAATCCTTTAACTCTAATGACTGGAACGATTTTTTTCATATTGTAGTCCTTTTGAATTAAAGTGTTTCGTTCGTATAAACATTTTTCGCTGTTGCTGTTTAATTAACAGTAAATGTATGTATAATTGCTTTGGAAAATGTTACAGCATTTGTGGGAATAGTTACATCATTCACACATTTTGAAACGTGTTACTTTCGAACTATTTTTTTCAGAATAGGGTTTATCATTTTCTTTTGTGGCATAGTATCGCCCAACAAGAAACCCCAATGTTTTAACGACTCAACATGGTCGAATATGAGCTTGGTTATAGCCGTAATTGGAATGGCAACTACCATACCTGGGATACCCCACAATGCTGCAAATCCAATTACAGCGATTAGCGTAGCCAGTGCATTTAGCTTTACTTGAGAACCAACTATTTTTGGGGTAATAAAATTATTGTCGATAAATTGGGTTAGTACGTAAAGCGCCAAAACAAGTAACGCAAACCAGGGCGATGTTTTTGTAACTACGGCAATTATCATGGGCATTAATGCTGCAATGATAGAACCAAGGTATGGAATGAGGTTGAGAAAGGCACCAATTACACCTAGAATTATTGCATACTCAATACCCAGTAACAATAGACCAATAGTGTACATTGTAGCAATAATGGCTACTTGCAGCATAAGCCCAATAAGGTAGCGATGTATTAATGTTTTTGTTAAATTTATCACTTCACTAACCTTGCTTCGGTGGTCGGCACCAAAAACTCTACGTAAAAACTCAATTATTAGAGGCCGGTAAAATAGCAACATAAATATATAAACGGGAATCAGAAATAGAAAAACCAATACACTGCTGAGGCTTGCTATGGTTTGCCCAATTTGTAGACTGCTGATAAGCTCGTTCTTGGTTTTTAAAATCCATGCAGTAATCTCACGATTACTTAAATTAAAATGCCCCGAAATCCAGACAATTGTTTGGTTAAGAATTTCTGAAAATTTATCTACCAACTTTGGGAATGATTCAGTAAACTTACCTATCTGTGAAAATGCGATAGCACCTATTGATGCAATAACCAGAAAGGTGAGGAAAAGAGTAATAATAATGGCCAAAATCCGATTCACTTTAATCTTTATAAGCAAGTTTACAACCGGGTGCAGTACAATAGCAATAATGGTTGCAAAAACCAGCGGAATAATAATGCCTTTTGCCATATACAAAATAAATATAAAGGCAATTATGCCAATAAGTATTATGGGTATTTTTATACTTATGGGTATTTTCGTATTTGTGTTAGTTACCATTGATGTGTTTTATTTTCTTTTTTGAAAAAAATGGTCTGAAATGTATTGACTAAAGGCCCTAACTGCTTCTGGGTTTTTTGCTATTATATTGGTAACCCCAAATTGCAAAACAACTCCCAATAGTTTTTTAAATACATTACTGTTTTCACTAACAACAACTTTTTTAGATACATAGCCAGCGGCAAGGCCAAGGGTTGTACTTAAAAGATTGTCGGCAAGGTAAGGTGAGTCGGACATCTCCTTCAGTGCATTTTGAATTATGCTAACAGGTTTTAAACTTTCATAAGCCTGATGAAAGTCTTCTTTCATCAACTTTCGCTTTATATCCTGCTCTACTTCCAGTAATTGGATTGTATCCTGAAGTTGGGAGGTGTATGATGTGCTTTTCATTATATTCTATTTAAGTGCCTGTTTTATGATAGAATCGGAAACTTTCCTCTTAAATCGCTTGTGTAAAAAAAGATGCACAAAAAGCCCAATAACCAAATAGAATGCAGCAACCACAAAAAAACCATAATACATATTCTCGAGTATCTCGCCAAGGTAAAGTGCCACACCCAAATTGAGGAAAAGTAAGAACAACGTTAGAATTGATATAACAATAAGACGTGGAATTAAAGTGGAAATCACATCTGCTGTTTTATCAATTGCCTTTAGTTTTACAAGTTCGTAGCTTGTTTTACCATAGTCGGTAGCGCTTTCCAGTAAGCTTTCAATTGAATCTTTTAAAGTTTCTGTAGTTTCGGGCATAATACTGTTTTTTTTGTAAATATTAAGTAATTTCTCGTAGCTGTGTTGTGTCTTCTATGGTTAGTAGGAACATTGTTTTTGCATCTGTTGAGAGGCTATATTTTGTGTTATCGTGTAGTGAAAACAGCTGGCCTTCATTTATAATAACCGATTCTTTTCTTGTTTTTAACTTCAGCATCCCCTCAATTACCTGAAAAGTAACCGAATCACCACATTGATAAGAGTCAATCTCTATATTCTCATGGATGGCAGTTAGCAGAATTTGCTTTTCTGGCCTGTTAACAAGAATTTTAGAATATATTTTCCCTCTCATTGCAGTGTTGTTTTAATTACAGTTTTTTAAAAAAACACCTTGGCAAAATGAAACTGTACAAGAATTCAATCGTTGACGATTTCATTTTGCTATAGGAGTCTTTTTTCATTGTATCTGTAGTTATTTCCTTAAGTGCATAATATTTATTGTACTCTCTGGAAGTCTACTTTAACTCACGTTATTTTTGTGCTTTTCCAGCCTCTTCTGTTTTGGGTATTTTCTTTTCTGCAAAATCGGCAACATCTTCTTTTACCCTTTCGGCATATTCGCTTACGTCATCTTTTATCGATTCGAATTTTTCGATAACAACATCAATTAATTCATCAATTTTATCCTTTGATGAACCATACAAATCTTCACCTTTCTTTATAATTCTTCTCCGTGTTTTTGATCCTTTTGCAGGGGCTAATAAAATTCCTGCTATTGCTCCAGCGGCTAAGCCAGCTAGAACGCCTAATGCAACTTTTCCTGAATTCATAATCGTAATTTTTAATTGTTTTTACTATTTGATGCAATGTTAGTTCAATTTGTGCTAAAATTTGTTACACAATTCATATAAACAGTTACATCATTCACTCATTTTTTAAAAAAAAACACCTAAATCGAAAGCATTCTTGTGCAACTTAAAAAGCAACCGTACTATTAATTCTGGTTATAATATTTGAGTGCCTCGGGCATTACTTTTTTTAAATTTCTAATTCTTGTTTCATCCGAAGGGTGCGTACTCAAAAACTCAGGTTGACCAGCGCCTCCAGCATCCGACATTCGTTGCCAGAAGGGTATTGCTTCCTGAGGGTTGTACCCAGCCATAGCGGCAAATATTAACCCGTAGTGGTCGGCTTCGGTTTCTTGCTGCCGCGACCATGGTAAAACAGCACCAATTGTACTTCCAATACCATAAGCTTGCATAAACAAATTTTGTGTTTCCTGTGGCTTTTGTGATAAGGCAATTCCCAGAGCCATTCCTCCAAACTGTTGAACAAGCCCTTGGCTCATTCGTTCACTGCCATGCTTTGAAATGGCGTGAGCAATTTCATGGCCCATAACAATTGCAAGGGCTGTTTCATTCTGGGTTATTGGTAGTAAACCTTTATAAACAACAACTTTACCCCCTGGCATACACCACGCATTTGCCTCCTTGCTGTCAACGGTATTAAATTCCCATTTATACCCGTCTATTACCGATTTTTTTCCCTGCGCTGTGTAATATTTTGTTATGGCATTTGAAATTCGCGAGCCTACCCGTGATACCATTGCGGCATCGTCACTAATGCTAGGGTTTAAAACCTTGTTCTCATCAAGGAATGTTTTGTATTGACTCGTAGCCATCATTTGCAACTCCGACTCCTGAACCAAACTCAGCTGTTTACGACCCGTTACTTGGTTTAGTACACAGCCTTGTAATAATCCGACGACTATTGTTAAAATTAAAATTCTTTTCATTTTTCTAGGTTTAAGTGAAAAGATGAAACTTTAGCCCGTTATTTGAAGCATAGAATCTATGGTTGTTGCATAAATTCTATATTTCAAATCCAAGTTTATAGAACTCTTCTTCCTTGAATAATTCTAATTAATATTGCAATAACTGCTATAACTAGCAGGATATGAATAATTCCTCCGGCGCTGTATCCAATAAAACCAATTGCCCATGCAATAATCAGAACTACAGCAATGATGTAAAGTAAATTTCCCATGATTTTGTGTTTTAATTTTAATTTTGAATGCTCTTTTTAAGCAAAACTGTGTTTGTTGTAAAAAAAACCTTGTGTTTCAATCTTAGGCTATAAAATCTTTCTTCCCTGAATAACCCTAATTAATACGGCAATAACTGCGATAACCAGTAGGATATGAATAATTCCTCCGGCACTGTAAGCAAAAAATCCAATTGCCCATGCAATAATCAGTACTACAGCGATGATGTAAAGTAAATTTCCCATAATTTTAATTTTTACTGTTTTAAACACTACTTTATATAACAATTTTTGTTTAAGCTTTGTTGTATTTTAATTTAAAATCTGCCAAATAGTCCATTTGGTGGTTGCTGTGCCCTCACTGCTTTTCGTCAAATTAAGTTTGGAGGGTAGCTCTATCTGAATTTTCCAAACTTTTGTAGATGCCTTTATCTTGCAGAATTTAATTACATGGCAATTTAATTGAGGCTTATAAGCCATCTGGAATTTATACTTTCTATCAATTTCCATATTTTATCGTGTTGCTTGGCTTAAGCCAATAGAGTTTTTACATAATTTCATCACTCTCCATATAAATTAATTGATAATCAAAAGTATATCTCTTCGGCATATTAGCTATTACACAATTTTGTAAATATGTTACATCATTCACACCTTTGGGATAGTTTACCCTTTTTTTGGTAGAGGAAATTGCTTTAATTGTGCACGTTATAAGTGTTGAGACAGTATTTTCATTCGGTACCCTTTTTATAATATTTTGGCTTCGGTTTTTAAAAACTAGTGCGAGGTGTACGAGGATGCTTATTTTTAGCTATTTTTGATACCACAAAAAGATATGACTCAAAATGCCCTAGGTTTTAGCTAGTATTTGAAATTGTTACAGGGTAACAAATTAGTACATAGCGTACTATTGTGTTTTAAGAAAGAAATTAATGTATAGAACGGTAATATTTAAAGGATAATTTGAGATGGTTAAGGAGGATAAAACTTAAGCCAAACCATTTTAATTCGTATTTTAAAAAAACCTTCTTATAAACATTGCAGTTTAATTTAGTAATTATGCCAAACACCAAAAACAATAAAGCCTTGATACAATTCAGTGATATTATTAATGCCCAGTCGGTATTAAAAAACGTGGTTAAGTTTACGCCGCTTGAGCGTAGTAAATCTTTTTCTGTTATGTCGGAGGCCGATGTTTACCTCAAGCTTGAAAATTTTCAGACCACCGGATCCTTTAAGGTAAGGGGTGCGTATTACAAAATAAATAGTCTTACTCCCGCCGAAGCGGCTAAGGGCGTACTTTGTGCTTCTGCAGGTAATCACGCTCAGGGGGTGGCCTACGCAGCCTCGTGCCTAGGTGTAAAAAGCACGGTATTTATGCCCGTATTTGCCCCTCCGCTTAAAGTAATTGCTACGCGAGCCTACGGCGCCGAGGTGGTACTTATAGGCGATACCTTTGACGATGCATTTAAAGCTGCTATTGAGTTTGGTAAAGAATCGGGTGCCATTTTTGTACATCCATTTAACGATCCGCACATTATTGCAGGGCAAGGTACCATTGGCCTTGAGATATTTGAACAGCTGCGTGATGTGGAAGATGTGGTAGTACCCATTGGCGGTGGTGGACTGATTGCGGGTATTGCCATCGCTTTAAAGCAGCTCAATCCTCGTATACGCATTATTGGCGTTGAGGCTGATGGTGCTCAATCTATGAAAGTATCAATGGAGAAAGGGGAGCCGGTTACCCTTAACTCGGTTAATACCATTGCAGACGGCATTGCTGTTAAATCACCGGGAAACCTTTCTTTTGATATAACTCGCAATTTGGTAGACGAGCTGGTAGTGGTAAACGATGCCGAGATAGCCCGTACCGCATACCTACTGCTGCAACGCGCTAAAATATTAGTTGAGCCTGCTGGAGTGGCAGCAATGGCAGCCGTGCTTTTTCAAAAAACCAACACCAAAGGTCGAAAGGTTATCCCAATAATTAGCGGGGGGAATGCTAATATGTCTATTCTCGAACAAATTCTCGATAAGGGTGTGATGGATGAAGGCTTGCGTGCCCGTATCCAAGTGCTTATTCCCGATCAGGCCGGAAAGTTAAAGTCAATTATAAATATTTTAGATAGAATGAAGGCTAGCATTCACGACATTGCGCACGAACGTTCTACCACAAGCGTACCGGTGGGCCACGTTAAGGTAACCATTACCTTTAACCTGCAAGACACTACCCAATTATCGAAGGTATGCAAAGAACTTGAGGAAAGAGGAATGCAATACGAGGTGCTCAGATAGTAGATCGATTGTATAGGAATTGAAAAATATACAAGTGCAAAAATGATGTTTTGGAGAAACCACATCCCGGCTTTAACCTGGCTTCGGGATTATAAACTAAAATTTTTAGGGAAGGATGCTGTTGCAGGCATAACGCTGGCTGCATACGCCATACCGGTTTCACTGGCTTACGCATCACTTGCCGGATTGCCCCCACAGTATGGTATTTACGGTTACCTTTTGGGCGGTTTTTTTTATGCCCTACTCGGAAGTAGTAAGCAACTCTCCATTGGGCCCACTTCGGCAATATCATTGCTTATAGGGGTTACTATTTCAGGTATGGCCAATGGTGATCCACAGCGGTGGGCCGACATTGCATCGTTTACAGCACTCGTATTTGCCGGGATGAGCATATTGGCCTATTTTTTACGGTTGAATGGTATAATTAATTTTATTAGCGATTCCGTAATGTTGGGTTTTAAAGCTGGGGCGGCGCTTGCCATTGCCACAACCCAGCTGCCAAAATTATTTGGCGTCCCGGGTGGAGGTCAAAGTTTTTTTACTCGGCTGGTGGCACTTGTGCAGCAGTGGCCACAATTTAATTACTACGTGCTTGGTTTTGGAGCCATTGTGCTTGTTCTGCTTTTTTTGGGAGAGAAGTTTTTCTCTGGAAGACCCATAGCGATCCTGTTGGTAATTGCTTCCATTCTGGCTGTTTCGTTAACTCCTCTGGGTAATATTGGTTTAAGTACGGTAGGGTTGATTCCTGCTGGGTTACCCGAGTTTCACGTACCCACGTTATATGCCGCAGATATTGATGAAATATTTACGCTAGCCTTTGCCTGTTTTTTGTTGGCATACATTGAAACTGTTTCATCGGCAAAAGCAATGGCGCAAAAAAATGGGTATAAAATTAACCCACGGCAAGAATTGCTTGCTCTTGGTATAGTTAATTTGGCCACAGCATTCGGTCAGAGTTACCCTGTGAGCGGTGGATTGTCGCAAACAGCTGTAAATGATAAGGCTGGTGCAAAAACACCCATCGCATTGATATTTGCCTCACTAACTATTGGAGTTTGCCTATTACTGTTTACTGGCTTACTAGAAAATTTGCCTAACGTGGTGCTGGCGTGTATTGTAATTGAGGCCGTTAGAGGACTAATTGATGTGAAAGAGTTTGTTCATTTATGGAGAACCAATAGAACAGAGCTCGTTCTTGCTTCAGTCGCACTAATTGGCGTGCTTATTTTTGGTGTGCTTGAAGGGGTTCTGATTGCCACTATTGTTACCTTAGTATTGGTAATTAAGGCAGTTTCGACCCCCCACGTTGCTGTTTTGGGAAGGATACCAGGCACCCAGCGCTACTCTGATGTTGTGCGAAACCCAGACAATGAACTATTCCCCCCGCTTTTTTTATTTAGGGTCGAATCATCGGTATATTACTTTAATACGGATTACATTGAAAGCCATATCCTCTCAAAGGTCGATTACGCCAACCCTTCGCTCAAAACGGTTGTATGGGATTTGAATACCTCTCCGCAAGTTGACCGAGCAGGTGCTAAAATGATTGGCCAGCTTTACCTGGATTTAAAGGCAAAGGGCATTTTACTCCGTATAGCCAATGCCCGAGCTGGTGTGCGCGACATTCTTCGCAACGAAGAAATTGATCACCTTATTGGTAAAATTAGTCGCAAGGTTTCGCTTAACGATATTGTGGATGAGGAGCTGGCGAAGTGGAGCGAATCAATATAAGGACCAAAGTTACACTTTAAATATTCTCAAATTAATGACGTTTCGCTAACAAGATGCAAACTACTATTCAATAATAACTTTCCCTTCGACTACCCTTCGACTTTGCCCAGTGTGACGCTCACGGTAAGGGTGAGGCTCAGCACTGTCGAGCTGAGCGGGGTCAAAGCCGACAACCTTAACTAAACGCCATTAATTTTCGATTTAATGCTTTGCGCTGGATATTATTTCATAAACTTCAATCGCGCGTTAGCACCTCCTGAATATCAATAAATTCTTTCTCTATTGGGCGGAATGCCTTTTCTACCAAGCTAAACGAAACTTCAACAATATCCCGATTTTTTAACCCAATCATTAAGTTTTTTTTACCAGCCAGTAAGCTGTTAACAGCTGCAACTCCCATACGCGTTGCGGTAATCCGATCTTGAGCAGTTGGGCTGCCTCCCCGTTGTATATGGCCTAAAATGGTTACCCTAGCCTCAATATTGGGATGTTTTGCTTTAACCCTTTCGGCAATTTTCATTGCACCTCCCGTTTTGTAACCTTCTGCAACCATTATAATTCCGCTAGTTTTTTTATTTACTAAGTCCTTGTGAATAAATCTGTCCAGCTCCTCCTCCTGTTCTAAAATTTCGGGAATAAGTATAACCTCCGCACCACACGCAATTCCACTTCCCAACGCCAGTAGCCCAGCCTCTCGTCCCATTGATTCAACAAAAAATATACGTCCGTGAGACGTAGCGGTATCTTTAATCTTGTCCACGGCTTCAACTACTGTATTCAGGGCTGTATCAAAACCAATGGTGTACTCTGTGCCAGTAATGTCGTTGTCAATTGTTCCTGGTATGCCAATAAATGGAATATTAAATTCGGACGAGAATTGTGCCGCCCCCTTAAAAGACCCATCGCCACCAATAACAACAACACCATCAACGTTATTTTCTTTCAAGTTTTTGTATGCTAACTCCCTGCCTTCGTAGGTCATAAATTTTTTGCATCGTGCCGTTTTCAGTATTGTTCCGCCTAAGCTAATAATACCGCCGATATTTTTATAATCCAAGTAAGAAAAATCGTTCTCTATCATCCCTTGAAAGCCGTAGTTGATGCCAATTATTTTTATATTATTAGCCAACGCAGTGCGTGTTACAGCTCTAATTGCAGCATTCATACCGGGTGCATCGCCGCCAGACGTTAAAACTGCGATGCATTTCATCTCTTTTTTCTGCATAGTGTGTTTATTTGAATTTTACAATTGGCTAAAGCCTTTTAAGGAATTACCCTTGTATATAGCTTAACTTTTTGCGCTTATTTGTTTTTGAATATTATTAAAAATAACAACGAAAGCAGCTAGCCGAAATTTAAGAAAAATTTTCGACTAGTTGCTTTCATTTAAATGAACTTACTTAGAATGCTTTACCCTTTTTTTATCCAATCGAGATAGTCTGCTATGACTGGTTATATTTCTAATTAAACATAGTTTTTCCGGATAGTCCTAATGTTTTACGCTAATTTTTTGTTTCGAAAGCTTGCCTCTAACCTTAATTTATCCAAGCTGAACTAGCTGGTTCCTACAACACTTTTATTGTTTTTCTTCAAATAATACCCCAAGAGGATTTTATTTAATCATTACAAATATTTAGCACTAGGACAAATTATACAACAAAAAAACCTCGTGATGTTTCATCATTATCAATTACGAGAACGCTTAGCTTTGGGATGGGTTTTTATTTGATCGCAGTTTTAAGAGGTGTTTCGTTTTTTATTACACTTCGATTGGGGATTGTAAATCGAAATGTTGATCCATACCAAAGTTTGCTCTCTACCCAAAGTTTACCTCCAAGCATTTCAACATATGACTTGGAAATTGCCAGCCCCAACCCCGATCCCTCATTCCGTGTTAATGATTCGTCGACCTGCCTGAAGCGGTCAAAAATATATTCTTTCTGTTCGTCCGAGATGCCTTGGCCCGTATCCGTAACATAAAATTCAAGGAATTCACCCTTCGCATCGTACCCAAATTCAATGGCGCCAGTGTTAGTAAATTTAATGGCATTTTTAACCAAATTGGTTAGCACCGAATATAATTTTTCTCTGTCTGTAAGGATAAACGCATTACTTGTTTCTAAACCATTTGTAAATTTAATATCCAGCTGTTTTCGTTCTGCTTCTTGCTTAAAAAACTTATAAATGAACTCTACCTGCTCATTTATATTTGTGTTTATAATTTCAATTTCAGCTTGCTGCGATTCTATTCTTGAGATACTAACAATATCGTTTATAATATTGAGCATACGGGCACCGCTTTTATGAATAATCTGAATAAACTCCTGCTGCTTTTCGGCTGTTAAACTTATGTTTTGTAAGAGGGAGGCAAAACCCATAATGCCATTCATAGGTGTTCGAATCTCGTGGCTCATATTTGCCAGAAATGCCGATTTTAGCCTGTCGCCTTCCTCGGCGTTTAATTTGGCTTTTATTAATTCGTTCTCGGTTTGTTTATTTCGGGTAATGTCAGTTAGGGTGAGCAAGCATTTTTCGTCTGTATTGCATACAACACCAATAGCCAGCAAGTATATTGGTTTATTACCGTTAGTTTCCAGCGTAAATTCGCAGGTTTGTTTTAAGTGCGTTTTAAATACGTCTTGAAGAAAACTATTATAGGTGGCTCTCGTGTTAGGCGAGACAAAAAAGCCAAAGTTACTATCGATTAATCGCGAACGTTCTTTTCCCAATAGCACTTCAGCGCTGATATTTAAATTGGTAATTTCTCCATTTTTTGAAAGTGTAAGGTAACCCGAAGGTGAGAAATCATACAATTCAGTGTATTTCCTTTCTGCAAATTCTGCTTTATCCTTTGCCAGCATCAACTCTTCGTTTTGTAGTTCCAGCTCAATCTGATGTACTCTAAGTTCGTGAATTAGCTTGTTATTATCTGGTTCGAAAAAAGGTACTCGACTTGTTCTATCTTTTATATAAAGTAGTTTTTCTGCAATTTGACGTAGTCTGTCCATCTTGTTTTTCATAATATATTTTTAATGGGGTGCTTTAAGTGAAACTTCTCTATTTTCCAAATGCTTAAACCGAAACTAAATTGTGCTGCCTTGCAAATTACTGAGCACACTAAATATTTTGAGCAGCCAAATTACATAAACAACAACATTAAGAATAGTTTTAACTGTGTGATGAATGAGTGCGTAGCTGTTGTGGAACCAGAGGATACTAGCAAAAATGAAAATTGATTATAGTTGTAAAAAGGTATCCCAGTCAATTAAATATTATCCTTAAACTCCCATCGCAAATGTCAAGCATCTGATAATCAAAAGTATTACATAATATTCGGCAATAGTTACATCATTCACACATTGAAAAATGTTTGATGCTTAAAAAACGGCCTAAAAAATGGATGGTCAAATCAGGCACAGCATCTGTTAATCGAGAGGCTATTATAACTTACCTATGTAAATTGATATGGTTTTATAAATGTGCTGGCAAGGGGAATTGGGGGCAATGTGGTTATTGAAATATTACCCCAAAAGGTAATGCGCAAAATTTGCAATATTACTATGGAGTTTGATGTAACTTCGTTGTATGTAGAATAGTTGTAAGTATTATTCCGCTCGTATTTTTTTGGGTGAACTTGTCGATTTCTCTGGGGTTTCCTATGTTAACTAACTAGCTGGCGGTAGCATTATTATATGGAATGCTTTCTCCCCCAGTTTTCTTAAAAATACCTAGCGTATTTTATAATTGTCAAGTTTTAAGTGAGAACAATCACTTAAAAGTAATATGAAAGCTATCTTGCGTAACCTTGTATATGTATCTTAAGTATAATCCACTATAAAACCCAAAAACCTATGCAAACAATTGCACTAAAAAATTCTCAAACAGAGAATATCCTACCAAGTCTAAAAAACCACACCTTTATTATGATGAAAAACTGCTCACTCCTGTTGTGTTTTATAATGGTTAGCGCCTTAAGCTACGGGCAGTTTAAGGTTGATGCCGAATACAGGCTACGCACTGAATTGCGCGATGGGTACAAATCATTGTCGGATAACACAACGAATCCTGCCCTTTTAACCTTTCAGCGAACAAGGTTAAACATTGATTATTCGAATGATAAATTACAGACCTACATATCGTTGCAAGACGGACGGATATGGGGTGAGAATAAATTTGGAGTTGAGGATCCAGGAATTGGCATTCATGAGGCATATGTTAGATACCTCATATCAGAAAAACTAGCTGTTAAGCTTGGACGGCAAGAAATTACTTATGACAAGAACAGGCTTATGGGACTGAAAAATTGGGGCAACACCCCAGTAGTTCACGATGCCGCGTTACTCCAGTACAATAATGCGGACCAAATGAAGGCCGATTTGGTTTTGGCTTATAATAATGATTCGGACAAGAATTTCGAATCGAACTACACCGTTGATATGTACAAATACCTCACAATGCTGCATCTATATAACAAGTTTAGTGATAACTTCAATATGTCGTTTATAACAATAATTGATGGTAACCAGGCAGTAGGAAATTATCGTAGAGTATATGCCCGAGGGACGTCAGGGGTTTATGCAGTATATAACACCAATAATATTAGTATTGATGCAATGGGTTATTACCAGTATGGTAAATCGAGAGCGGGTGTAAATATCTCCTCGTTTCTTCTCCATTTAAATCCTACTTTAACAATTAATGATAATGCGAAGATTGCACTAGGTATTGATTACCTATCTGGAGACAATGCGCTAGACGATAACAATAAAGACAACACTTTTTCGACAGTGTTTGGCGATGGTCACGGTTATTACGGCTATATGGATTACTTCACAAACATCCCAACGCACACCAATAGAGGCGGGCTTAATGATGTTTTTCTACAGGCCGACTATAAAATATCTCCAAAATTATCCATAACAGGTGCCTTACATAATTTTAGGTTAACAAATAACATTTTAGATCTAAGTTTATTCCCAGCAAATTTTGTTGCTGCAAAAAAACAGCTGGGAGTAGAGTTTGATGCGGTTTTAGCCTATAAGTTTTATACCAATTCTACATTGTCTGTTGGTTACTCAGCACTAAAAGCTCAAAAAACGATGGAACTTCTAAAAGCAGGAAGTTCAAATGGTATACAGAACTGGTTATTCGTATCAGTTTTATTCAAACCCGAATTGTTTAAATCTACTAACTAACTAATAAGGAGAACAGAGAAATGGGATTAATAAATAATTTAAAGATTGGTACCCGGCTAATTGTCTTTTTTGTAATTTTTTTAATTGTTACCACATTTGGGTTTGTTTACGCACTATACCAAACCAGGGTAATTAACCAGCAAATTAATAATATTTATGGGGTTCACCTTGTAAGTATCGATTACTTGCTTCAGGCCGATCGCGATGCCTACCAGTCGAGTATAAGCATAGCCCAACTTATGCTTGTAAAAGACAATAACAATGCTGGGCAAATCTCGTCTCTTATTAATAGTGTAAATGAGAACCTAGTACAGACGGAAGAGCGGTACGGTATATTTGAAAAAACATCGGGGCTCGACAATAGGCCCGAAAATGCACAGATATCGAGAAATTTTCATACAGCGTATGCTGAGGTTAAAAAAATTACGGGTGAATTAATCAACCTTATTAACAATGATGAGTTAGATGAAGCTGAGATTATTTATCTTAATCGGTACAGCCAGCAATTTGAAATAATGCGTGGGGCTATGGATAAGTTTACAGACCTTACCCAAATTGAGGCAGATACAGCGTATAAATTGAGTGAAGAGCACGGCCGCAGCATTATGATTAACACCATTATTATTATAATACTCGTAATAGTGCTTATTATTTTTGGGGCGGTTTTGCTAACCCGCAGTATTGCAACGCCCTTGCTGCAAGCGGTTGGCTTGCTCGATAAGATGTCTAATGGTGACCTGACGATAACTGTATCAAAAGACTTAGAAAACCGTAACGATGAGGTTGGAGGGTTAATGAAAAGCCTGTCGGCAATGATTGAGAACGTAACCAAAATTGTTGAAACCATAATTACGAACTCAAATCAAATAGCCGAAGCAAGTGAGGAGCTGAGCAAAACCTCACAACATCTTTCAGAGGGTGCATCGGAGCAGGCTTCGTCGGTTGAGGAGGTTTCGTCGACAATGGAGGAGATTGCTGCAAACATTTCGCAAAGTTCAGATAATGCCCAGCAAACTGAGAAAATAGCGGAAATGTCATCGCGTGGAATTGAGCAAGTAGGGGAGTCGTCAAAACAAAGTTTGGACTCGATAAATATAATATCACAAAAAATTACCATAATTAACGATATCGCTTTCCAAACAAACATACTGGCTCTTAATGCTGCCGTTGAAGCTGCCCGTGCAGGCGAGCACGGAAGAGGTTTTGCAGTGGTGGCTGCCGAAGTTCGTAAGCTTGCCGAGCGCAGTAAACTTGCTGCCGACGAAATTATCTCCTTAAGCGATAAGAGTGTGTCGGTAACCAATGAGGCAGCACAGCTGCTTGATAAGCTAAAACCCGAAATTGCACGCACAGCAAGCTTAGTGCAAGAAATTACATCGTCGAATATAGAGCAAAGCAATGGTACAAACCAAGTAAACGGCGCTTTGGCCCAGCTTAATACCATTACTCAACAAAACGCCTCGATGAGTGAAGAGCTTGCATCGAGCGCCGAGGAACTTACAAATCAATCGCAAACACTTATTGACCTTGTGTCGTTCTTTAAAATAAATACGAATAGAAGGATTGGTTAAAGTTAGCAAACCTGATTTTTATCGATAGAACGATTAACGATACTGAAAAAAATGGGGCTTTTGCCCCATTTTTTATTACTGTTTTTTGCTTGTGTTAGCTAGTCAGAAATCGTTTTGCATCTTCTTACAAATTCCCAGATTAACTTTTTACCCAAATATTGATTTAGAACTGGTTGGTAAAAGGATATATTGGCTTTGCTAAACAGCCGTTTCCTCCTATAAATTTACAAGAATGGTTTGTAAAACGGAGTAAAGTGAGGGTAGTTGTAATTTTGTTTGTGCTCTGACGATCAGTTGGATAGGTAAAAGTTAGAAAACTTGTTTAGCAATTAAAATTTTATTTAACCAGATGGAGGGTTTTTAATTCGCTGACTATTTGCCAATCCGCGTGTTCGCATTATCTTATAGAGGTTTTAGAAACTTTGAAATTTCAAATAAATAATGACTTTTCTCATACAAGAAAAATTTGTGCAACTTAATAAGGCAAACCACTGACAAACAGTGTTGGTAAACCCTTGTATTTTGTAATGTTTTATAGCATAGCAGCAGGGCAGTAAATGTCATAGTTTTGAGCATTTATAATTACATATATTTGCGAAATTTTAAAAATTACAGTTGAGGAATATGAGAAGAGTTATAATAGCCATAGTACTTGCATTTCTTTTTTTACCAAAATTCCTTCTATCACAGGATACATTCCCCACTGCTCGATTGAAGTTTGATACTCGTTTCGATTTTACTAGTATAGTTCCAACTCAGGATAACTCGTCCACATTGTCAAGTTTTGATGGACGGTACCTAAACATTTTGCTCGAAGGAGAGATTAGCGACAAGTTTTCTTACAACTATCGTCAACGAATGATTTTAGATAGCAAGTTTGATTACCAAAGTTTTTTTAATGCAACAGATTGGATGTATCTTTCCTATAAAATAAATAAAAATTTTTCTTTCTCCGCTGGAAAACAAATTGTTGCCATAGGTGGCTTTGAGTATGATGCGGCACCAATTGATTTATATTTTTGGTCGAACTTTTGGAATAATGTTATTTGCTACCAAATTGGGGGAACGGTTAGCTATAAAACAACCGATGAAAAACACACCATTGGGTTACAGGTTACTAATTCACCCTTTGCAACACAAACGCTCCAAAGCATCTATTCCTATAACTTAATATGGTACGGAAATTTTAACGGTTTCAACTCCATTTACTCTTTAAATAGGATAGAAGTCGAAAAAGATAATTTCATTAATTATATTACTTTAGGAAACAAATTCAGTATAAATAATTTATCCATTGAAGTTGATTTAATGGACAGATTCTTTGACCAGCAGAGCAAACCATTGTCGGATTACTCTGTTATTGGGAATGTGAAGTATGCCGTAAATAATAAAATTAAGCTGTTCGTAAAAACAGGATATGATCAGAATAAAGCGCAAAAGCCTGCCGATTTGTTTATTTACGACCGTTTTGTTGAACCTGGGACGGAGTATTTTTTCTATGGATTAGGAGCAGAATACTACCCTTTAGGTAGCAAGGATGTGCGTATACACGCCGCTTGGGCTACAAATAACGACCAATTACAGAACCATACTTTTAATATTGGGGTTAGATGGCAAATGAATATTTTGAAATAATAATTTTATTTTAATAAAAGTTTATGAAATATAATTCTTTAAAATTTCTGACTAAACGAAGAACAGAAGCTGGCATTTTCTTAATTTTATTCTTCGGAACATTCACATTTATTGGGAGCAGAATGGGTTTGCCAAATATGCTTAACACAATTATGCAAACCTCGTACAGCCTACTAATAGACACCGTTTTTTACATTATGGCCATCACGGTGCTGTCGGGCGCTTTAGGCAAACTTTTAACCGAGTTTGGAGTAGTTCGCTTGCTAGAAGTGTTGTTAAAACCGCTTATGAAACCACTTTATAACCTTCCAGGTGTTGCGGCATTGGGCGGGCTGTTAACATTCCTGTCAGATAACCCTGCAATTATTAGCCTTGCAAAGGAAAACAACTTTAATCGTTATTTTAAAAAGTACCAATTAATATCCCTTACTAACTTTGGAACATCATTTGGTATGGGGCTGGTTGTAATAATTTTTATGGCAGGTAGGGGTTTTGGAACAGCTGCTGTTGTTGGCTTGGTTGGCGCTGTTGTTGGTAGTATTATTTCTACAAGATTAATGCAAAGATTTACCATTAAACAGTTTCCTGAGTTAGAAACGGAGCAGGTTGAAGGGGGAGATGAGCAAAAAATTTCGTTTAAATCTGAAGGAAGCGTGTTTTTAAGGGGTTTAAACGCAATACTCGACGGAGGGAAAACAGGGGTAGATTTGGGGCTCGCCATTATTCCAGGAGTACTGATTATTTCAACATTTGTTATGATGCTTACCTTTGGCCCTAGCTCCGAAGGATACACAGGGCAAGCATATGAGGGGATTGCTTTACTTCCACATCTTGCGCAAAAAGTTAACTTTATATTTGAATGGCTATTCGGATTTCATAGCCCTGAGCTAATCGCCTTTCCAATAACCTCTCTCGGAGCGGTTGGTGCGGCGCTTGGTTTAATTCCTAAATTTCAGAATGCAGGATTAATTGATGGTAACGCCATTGCAGTGTTTACGGCAATGGGTATGTGCTGGAGTGGATTTTTAAGCACTCATACAGCAATGCTCGATTCTTTAGGATACAGGAAACTTACAGCGAAAGCTCTTCTTTCGCATACCATAGGCGGCCTATTTGCTGGAATATCAGCACACTGGCTCTTTTACCTTATAAACATATTGTTTTAGGTATACTGCTTTACTTATCTACCCTCCGCGAGGGTAGATAGGTAAAATTTTGGACCATAGCCTGATGCAAGTATTTTGCATTACCCTTTGGTTACACCCAAATATTACTTGTTACCATAGTTTTGCTATTAGCTAGCAGGGCAGCAAGTTTCTGTAAAAAATTGGGTGCATTTAATGAGAACCGTAGTAAAGGGTTTTAAATTGAATGAGCCCGAGGGTAGTCCTTTTCTTTCCGAAAATGGCATTTATAGGCTTTATCGTAAGCGGGTTAGTTCAATAGAAAACCTGGAGACCCTTCTATAACAATCTAAACAAAAATCGCTCTTAGCTGTTCCAAATACAATTTAGAAAGTGTATGTTTGTATAGCAACCCGTAGGTAACCTAGTTTTATTGAAGTATGATGCAAAATGGTTCACGGAAGCGTATATTTTGAAGGATTTATTAAAATTTAACCAGGCTCAAATGGATTCTAAAAAAATAATATTTAAGGCTTTAGTGCTATTTTGTATTTTTCAGGTACTAATTGTTTCGTGTAAATCATCTAAAGACACATCAAGTAAACCAATTAAAATCTCTTCTAAAGTTGAAGATTTCGATAGTTTTTACGATAAATTTCATTCCGACAGCATTTTTCAAAAATCGAGAGTTAACCAGCCATTAAAGGGACAAAAATTTGACGGGACGGAAGTGATTCATTGGACAAAAGATAATTTCGGACTAGTAAAAAAAAGAGTATATGACATTGATACAGCCTTGTATAAAGTAAATTATCAAAAAAGCGCAAATGAATTCATTCAAAAAGTTTGGATTGAAGATTCAGGGTACTCCTCAGAGTATAAGTTTAAACTTATTGGTAATAAGTGGTTTTTAGTATCGGTAGTTGAATACAATATTTAGAAAAACTCGTTCCATTTTAAAGGTATAGCATCAAAATATTTTATTAACGCCCTAGTATTCAAGTTGGTTGGGTTCTCAACCAATTTAAATGTTGGTTGTGGTTCGTAAAAATGGTTTAATGTAACCCCAAAGCTAATGGGGTTCGTATTTCTTTTCCTCGTACCAGCCCCCTATAAATTATTGTCAGATACAATTTTTTTTACCAGTTGAATAATGATTTTTATTTTGTAACTTCGTTTAACAAAGTAAAAACGTGGAAACAATGTATATTAAAGTTCAACAGATAGCAAAGGTTGCTGCAATAATTGCCTGTATCATTATTAGTTTTCAAGTAGTGGCTAGCGAGAATATTTTGCCCAAAAGAGTGAGTGATTGGGAAAATGTGACAGGTTTTGATATTAATTCCGAAGGGAACTATATGGTTGTTTCCTTACGTAAAAACGGAGTAGAACTGCTTTATGAAAGCCATTTCGATGGAGCATTATGGTCTATACCTGTCGCTATTGAGTCTATTAACAAGTTTGCATCTGAAGGGGAAAACATTGGAGGCCCCTCGCTTTATTTTGATGCAAAAACTCTCTTTTTTCACGCTAACATTAGCGGGGGCGAGGGAGGATACGACATCTACTACTCTAATAGGCAGGCTGATGGGTGGAGTGAGCCTCAAAAAATGGGTAATGGAATTAATAGTCAAAACAATGAGTATTACCCTTCGGTACCTCCTGGTGCGCAAAAGTTGTTTTTTTCTCGTAGCAATGAAAACCAAGGATTTAAAAAACCATCGAGGTCACCCGATTGTCAAACTTTCTTTGTGTCAACTAAGAGTAGTGATGGTATTTGGCAAACACCAAAGCCTATGCACGATGCTATAAACAAGGGCTGCCAGTTTGGGCCCAATTTTACTAAAGATGGTAAAACAGTTTACTTTTCATCTGTTGATCAGGAAAACCCGAAGGAAGGGTATAACATCTATTTTGCTCGTGAAATATTACCAGGATCGTGGCTTTTGCCTATGAAAATTAGCCAGATTGCCTCAGAGTCTACCATTATAAACCCACGTTTGGTTGGTAAAGATATTTACTACTTAGTGCAGACAGAATCGCGTCGTGAAACCACTGGAGTAATATACAAAGCACCAATTCCAGAACAATTTATGCCCCTTAATACCATTGTTACCAGCGGAAATATTATTCAATTAGAGAATCAGACCCCTTTAAAAACTTCGCTCCGTGTTCTAGACCCAATTACCTTGAACGTGTTAGGCGAATTTGAGAGCGATAACCAGACTGGGCAATATAATGTAATGCTATGCGATGATGCCACTTATATGATCGATGTTCGCGATAAAGGGTATTCTTTTGCCAATTATCATTTAGATTACCGAGGAGGGCAAAAAAAACTTGGGCCAGAATTAGTAGAACTTTTTAATGAGATTGAACTTGACCTCTCTGTGTACGATAGTGAGATTTTCAGACCTCTCGAGGCCGATGTTTGGGTAGAAGTGCTATCCGATAAAAAAAGGCGCATCAATGGGATTAAAAAAGAATCGGGTAGCTTTTTGTTAAAACTACCCATTGGGCATAATTACAAAGTTTGCGCTAGTGCAAAAGGATTTGAGGAGAAGAACTTTGAGTTTAACCTTTGGGGTGATATTACGTTTTCGCAGTTTGAGAGAGATCTCCCGCTAGTGCCTCGTAAGAAAGCTTTTGAAATTCTTATTTCGGATACCGAGACCAAAGAAATTGTTAATGCCGACATAACATTTAAAAACCTTAATCGCGAGGAGGTTATCACGTTTAACACTGCTACAATGTCTGAAACAGTAGCAAAAGTTGAAGAAAAAGATAAGAAGAGCCTAGCCGACCCCAACCTAGCTGTACCGTACAAAAATGACACAAGCCCATTTCGATTTGCACTAGTTATAGGTAATGAGGATTATAGTTCTTTTCAGGTAGGGTTGCAAAAAGAATCAAATGTTGATTTTGCAATTCGCGATGCGAACCTTTTCAAGGACTATGCAATAAGAGTTCTGGGGGTTCCGGAGCATAACGTATTGTTTTTAACCAATGCTCGTGCCATTCAAATGCACGATGAGATTCAGAAACTCTCAAATATTATCAAGGTTCTTAACGGTGAGGCCGAAGTTTTTTTCTACTATGCTGGGCACGGTTTCCCCGACGAGAAAACCCAAGATCCGTACATAATACCTGTTGATGTTACAGGTACAAGCCTTAGGTATGGGGTTAAACTTACCGACTTGTATACATCCTTAACCGAGCATCCATCTAAACGGGTAACCGTTTTCCTTGATGCGTGCTTTAGCGGGGGTGCTCGAAATGTTGGGTTGGTTTCAGCCCGTGCCGTAAAGGTTCGGCCTAAACCAGGTATGCTTAAAGGAAATCTGGTTGTATTCTCGGCTAGTAGCGAAAATCAAACCGCTCACCCATACCGCGATGTGCAGCATGGTATGTTTACCTATATTGCTCTTCATAAACTTCGTGAAACCCAGGGGGATATTTCTTATAAAGAGTATTCCGATTATCTCCGCGAAACGGTTGGCGTTAGATCCATTATAATAAACAATGCAGAGCAAACACCTCAAACCAATGTGAGCCCAGCCGCCGAGGAGACTTGGCATAAATGGAATTTTAAATTAAACTAGGGCATAACGTATATAAACTTTGAGATTAAATAGTTAAACAATGAATAGGATATTATTTTTTTTACTGCTTCTCTTCAGTAATTGCCATATTTTTGCTCAGGTAGGATTTAAAACAGCTTTGGTTGAGAAGGGGCATAATGTTATTGCTTTTGACATTAGTAGCGATGGGAAGTATATTGTCACTATAAGTGATGATAACCGAATGTTGATTCGTGATATGGAAAGCAAAGCACTGATAAAGGAGATAACAGGATATGGTGCATTGGTAACCATTGTTTTTTCAGATGATAATGAATACCTCGTTACGGGTTCACCCGATGGCACCATTGCCGCTTGGACAGTAGCTACGGGCACCATTGTTCGAAGTTTTATTGGCCACAAAGGGTCAATAAAAGCTCTTTCCATCAGTGCCGATAGGAAGAGAATTGTATCGTCGTGCGAGGATCAAACGGTAAGGGTTTGGAACGTTGAAACGGGTGAACAGCTTTTTATTCTTAATAATGAAAATGAACAGGTTGATGCTCTTGCAATCCACCCCAATAGTAAAACAGTTGTAGCAGGAACAATAAAAGGGAAAGCTTATATATGGGATATTACCAATGGAAACACTGTTAAGTCGTTTGCTTGTGAAGACGATGCCATAAAATCTGTAGTATACAGTCCCAATGGTAGTTTTTTTGCTGTAGCTGGCAATGAAGGGCGAATTAGTATGTGGAGTACTTTTGACTATATGCTTTTGAATACTATGCTTGGTCATACTGAATCCATTGAAAAAGTATCGTATAGTCCCGATGGGAAGTATATTGTGAGCGCTGGACAGGATGGCTACATAATTCTTTTTGATATCAGTACGGGCGCAATAGTATATCACAGTCCCAAGCAACCCTACGGTGTCACATCGGTTGTTTTTAGTCAAAATGGGAAGGAGTTTGCCTCCTCGGCATCCCAGTCCGACACATTAAAGGTTTGGGATACTTCTTCATTGGGTATCAAATCAAAATTTGCCATTCAATCTGAGAAACAGATTGAAAAAGTTAAGAATAAACCTGAAATTATTTGGATAACCTCAGACAGTAAGGAGAGTGTAGAATTGGGGTTCGAAGTGAAGTGCCAAGTGCGCTCAGGATATCCACTTGAAATGATTAACGTGATTGTTAACGGCGAGAAGCAATTTTCGAAGACAATATTGGACTGGTCTGAAAATCAATGGATTGATTTTCAGAATATAGTTTACCTAAAAGATGGTGACAATACCATTGATGTTCAAATATTCTATGGCGATGAAATGTTGGTGTCTGAGCCCCTTAGCGTTAGTTACAGAATGGATTTAGCCGAGGAACTCGTTCGCGCTTCTCGCATACGGAAAGGAGTTGTTTACCTCAGAGAAAGCGATGAGTACGAGTACAAAATAAGTAGCGCCGAGGGGTATCTTTTTAAAGGAGGTGTGATTAATGTGGAACAGGTTGAAGGTCCAAGCATTAACGTAGAACTTGACCCTCTAAAAGAAGATGTTGCCATCATTCTCAATAACATTACGTTTGCAACCAATTCAGCCGATTTAAACTCCGAGTCGTTTATTGAACTCGACAGGGTGGTTGAACTTCTTGTAACTAATCCAGGCATAATTATTGAAATTTCGGCTCATACCGATGATGTTGGAACTGTAGCATATAATATGCTGCTTTCTAATCGTAGGGCTCAGTCGGTAATGAACTATCTCCTTGACAATAATGTGGAAACACAAAGGCTCGTAGCTAAGGGGTATGGCCCCAAAATGCCAATGGTTCCAAATTCTTCCGAAGAGAATAGAGCATTTAATCGACGGGTTGAGTTTAAGATATTGGAGATGAACGAGAGGCAACCAACAGTGTCTAAAGATAACCGCCTGTAACGAAAGGAAAGTGTGTTTTTAATATTTTAAAGAAATATAAGAATTGAGTATTGGTTTCCATATTAAATAGGTTTTAAAATGAAAAGAGATTCTAGCTACATTATACGAAAAATGGTAGTTTTCATCTTTGCCCTAATAGCTGTGTACCAGGCAAACGGACAGAGGTTTTCATACGATGAGATAATTGAGAGTATGGGGAGCTTAACCCACGAACAAGCATACTCAAGGCTTTTTGAGTATAGAGGACAAAACCCTCAAATGGCTGGCACATACCTCCAGTTGGGCTACGTGTCTGAACAGATTATTAAGGAACTCGACCCTTTTAGGGAGATTGAAATGGTAAACTATAATATTGATAATGCGGTAATTTATTACGACCTATTCATACACTTTTTGACCAATAACGAGGTAAGACGAAATAAAAAGCATTACGCTAATATCCCTTTGGAATCAGCAGGTTTCGAACTGACCAATGATGGGACTATTGCGTTTGCACAAAGCAGAGTAACTTTCTGTAAAAACCTAAAAGAGGCCTTGAAGGAATCGTTTAACGCTCTTAAATCATCCAAGGATCATTACAACAATTGCGTTCAAATTTTCAATGCCATTAATAATGAGTACGAAAGTTTCAACGACGCCTTGCTTAAAACGGATGAAAAACTCCTTGCCAAACTTAGTGAACTTGATGCGGAGTTTAAGGCAACCCAAGAGGCTTTTGATGAGTACAAAGAGCTACTTCAAAAATTCCCGATTGGTCAATATAACCAGCAATATAAAGTGATACCCATTAGAACCTTTAGACTCGACGGAATTACCAATAGTGATTTTCTTCAAAATATGTTTCAACTGTGGGATTACGGCAAGTGGGTAGCCGATTACAAAGCTGTCTACGGGAATGAAATTCTAAATCTTCGAGAAGAAATTGCTGGGATTCAATGGCTTTTCGATACTAACTTAAGAACCCTCTCTAAGAGTAGCTTTTCAGATGAACTCGCATTAAAATCTTTTGACGAGATGTTTCTCTTCAAGTTGGGACGATTCGATAGCAACTCACTTATCCGTGAACTCTTTAGGTATTCCGATAAGCGGCAACAATTTATGTTATCAACCAAGAATACTCTTAATAACCCGAATGATAGTAGCTCTGCACTGTTAAACCGTAAACTCCGTTACTATTACAGAGTAGCGCAGGATCTTAACGTTGCCAAAAGCGAGTTAAAAACTCTTCGTAATGCTATTCACCCTGACAAGATTAGCCGATTTAGCAACTTTTTCACGACTAGCTTTTATAATGACCCCGACTTGAGTAACTATTTAAAAAATCAAACCCTTCTTTTAGAAGAAACTTTTGATAAAACAGTCAATAACCTTGATACTTATCTAGAGAATGAGGCGAGCGCCAAAGGAACATTTACGCTTGCAACAGGTAATAAAGGCATTAAAATTTCATTACAGCCAAATTGCCCCGATAGTAACCCTGCGCTTAATAGCTATATTACCGAGGATGTATATTATAGTCAAGGACAACCCGTTTACGTATCAGGATATCAGGTTAAATCTAAGGCCAATGTTGCATTCGTAGCTAAGATAGATAATGGGCGTAAGGTTGACTGGATTAAGGTTGTTGAGACTGACAATGCTGCGCTGAATAAAATGAACCAAAGTGCTACTAAGGTCTTAGGATTTGAAAATGGCCTTGTTGCCATAATCTCTGCCTGTACTCAGGACGATGAAGCGGGTAAAGTGTTTAAACACTCCCTTGTTCAGTTTGGAACTACAGGTAAAATTGTACGCAGGAGTCAGGTTAGTAGCCCCCATAAGCCTATACTTCTTATGTTTGATGAGATTAATCAAATCGGCCATCTGGCTTTTGGTGAAAAACAATTGGATGAGGATGATTTCTATTCAAAGATTTCTATTTGTCAGGTTGACTCTTTGAGCGCTACCAACTGGACTGCTGAGTTAAACGTGAAGGGAAACCTTGCAGGATTGGTAAGAGCAGATAACCAGTGTGTTGCTTACCTTAACTTTATGGAGTACGACATTAATGGCCAACAAGGGGTTGCCAGTACCAGCAAGAGCGATTGGGCAATGCTAATGGTTAACATTGCGAGTGAAGGCGAGATTACAAGAGTTAAACCCGTAATTACATCAGAGAGTTTTTACATTGACAAGGTATATAGTTTATCCAGCAATGAGGTAAATCTTTTGGGGTACTCAGGCAACCCTTATAAGGAGAAGGGCCCATTACGATACTTTGTATATTCCACTACAGGTGAGACGATATTTAGTAATATAGATGTACTGTAGTAGTGCTTTGCTCCACAGTAAGTTAGGTGAGATACGTTAAATGTTTAATAACTTCTCGAGATAGTGTTTTTCTATACCATATATTTTCTTTATTGCTTGAACCGTTTCCATTATTTTTTCTTTGTCAGCGGTATTGGAACTTACCTTTCGCCCAACTATCATTACATTCTTTGGTGTATGTTCGGTTGAAATAAACTCGAAAACTTTGGTTTTGTAACCATAAGCTTCCAGTATTAAAGCTCTAAGGCTATCGGTAATAATTTCGGCTTGCCTTTCTTTTAAAATGCCATATTTAACTACGTAGCTTAACTCGTTTGTAACATTAAATTCTTTCCTAATTTGCTTATGACAGCAGGGTGCGCAAACAATTAGCGAAGCATCAGAACTAATTCCCCGAAAAATAGCCTCGTCCGTTGCAGTATCGCAAGCATGTAGGGCAATTAGGATATCCATTTTATTTATTTCCGCTTTTTCAATTGTCCCCGTAATAAAGTTTAGGTCTTCAAATTCAGCTTTTTGTGCAATGGCATTGCAGAGTGTTACTAAATCCTCCCTAAATTCTACACCCGTGAGTTTTATTTTCTTTTTAAGGTTATTATGAAGATAATCGTATAAGGCGAAGGTTAAATACCCTTTTCCTGAACCCATATCAACAATTTGTAGCTCGTCAAGATTACCAAGCTCCTTTATTTCTGGCGAAATTAGTTCAATGTATCTGTTTATTTGCTTGTATTTATCGCTCATTTGGCGACGAACCTCCCAATTTGCATTGGTAATTCCTAACTCTCGTAAATATATGTTTTGCTTAGTTTCAATTATTCTATCTTTGATATTATCGTGACTAAAAGATGCTAAAGGCTGTAAAATTGGTTCTTTGATAGATAATTTAATTTTACCCTTTGGGTTTGTTGTTAATTTAATATTTTCTGTATTTGCAATTATTTCGCCATTTAGAAAATTGTTTGTAAACATCCCGAGTATAATTTCAAGACCTTCTTCGAAAGGATAATTCTTAGTAATATCCTTGGTATTATGTCGGTACACTATATTAAGTCGGTACCCTGCTTTAAGATTCACTATTGTGGCAATAACATTTTTCAAGTCTGATGACTCATCCCGCTTATTTGATAAAATTAGCTTGATTAATTCTTTGTCTTCAACAAATTGTTTTAGTCTATCGAAGAAGGTTGATTGTTGTTTGCTATTCATTTTATTTTTTTTGCTTGCTGCTATGGTTCAGGTAGTTGTTTTTATGATTGGCGTGTTAGCCATATAAATTTTCGACTAAGTTATGGATAAAAATCTGTAGTTTTGTAATGATTTAAAAATGTGCATATAGTATAGAATAGGGATCAAAGCAAAATTAGGGTGGATTTAATTTATTTTCTAATTTCGTTTTATGGGATTAAGAACATTACTACAGTATTTATTGCCCCAAGAGCTATTTCAATACTTTGAATTAGTTGAAATTAAGGAGGAAGGCGATAACGTTTAACTGCTTCAATTAGATGAGAAGCCATTAAAACCATCCGAACACTCGGATAAAGAATTAGTATCCCATGGTTTTGATGAGCCTGTTCGTATTCAAGGCTTCCTGTTACGCGACAAGGCTGTCTACTTTATGGTTAGGCGGCATAAATGGAAAGATAAAACGACCGGCAAGAATTTACACCACCAAGTGGAATCTAACAGCAAACGGCACCAGCTACTCAAAGGAGTTTGCTGTTTTTTTAAAAGAATTACATAGATTCTTACCCCATAAGCAGTAGTAGTTTAGAGAAGTTTTACTCTATAAATGGCAACTATTTTGTCAAGCAATACAAGGATCATCTCAGCGGATTTAATGGATGGGAACAGAAAGGGCACGCTAAGGAATGGATTCTTTTCCCCGAGAATATGGGCCAAAATCTTAGCCTCGATGAGACCAGCCTTTCCAATGGCGAGCTGTACACCATCTTAACGAATAAAGCGGGGAAAGGAGGGAAAGGTTCCCTAATTGCCATGGTGGAGGGTACGCTGTTGGCTAGCGTCATAAAAGTACTGGAACGGATTCCCGCCAAGCAACGAGACCAGGTAAAAGAGGTTACCCTAGATATAGCTCAAACCATGCATAAGATTGTCAAATCATCCTTTGCTAATGTCCATCGGGTTGTTGATCGTTTCCACGTACAAAAGCTGGCGTATGATGCGCTACAGGAGATGCGAATAAAGCATCGCTGGGATGCCATCAATGAGGCTACAAATGACACAGAGAATGCAAGGCTGAACCACAAGGAGTATGTTCCAGCACTTTTAGCCAATGGGGATACTAAAAAAAAGCTGCTGGCCCGGAGTCGGTACCTACCATTCAAATCCGCAGAGAAATGGACACCCAAGCAGAAGGAAAGAGCAAGGATTCTGTTCGAGTTTTATCCTGATATAAAAAAAGCGTACGCCTTGGCTCATGGTTTACGGGTGATATTTACATCGACAAAAGAGAAAGGAATTGCCTATACCAAGCTAGCTAAATGGTTCAATGAGGTTACTGATTCAGGTTTTAAATCATTTAATACTATCTCTGCCACGATCTATTCGCAGTATCCTGAAATACTAAATTTCTTTGATAATCGAAGTGCCAACGCATCTGCTGAATCTTTCAACGCAAAACTTAAAGCCTTTAGAAGACTTCGAGAGGGGTTAATGATACCGCTTTCTTTTTGTTTAGAGTAGCTAATATTTATGCTTAACCCACCCTAATCTTATAGTGATCCGCAGTATCGCTGTGCCAAATACTCTTTTAATTATAGCAAAAAGATTTATGGTTAAACAATTAGTTATCAGAAATACAACGTACGCTCTGTCCCGTATCCTTTGGGAAAGCCCCACGACCAATGGTTGCGAACAGTTCGCTGATGCTACGCATCCAAAGCATCTTTCCTTCAATATGAGGAATGCTATCTACGTAGTACTCTGTAGATGACCAAAAAAAGGCCATCTTGTTTTTATAGTAGAAGGTATCACCAACC